>Ga0070658_10000059_pt1 | contig 112781 bp, 112 predicted proteins | sample KBSC13metaG_FD_64664 | JGI IMG/M metagenome (GOLD analysis project Ga0070658, IMG submission 64664) | Corn rhizosphere microbial communities from Kellogg Biological Station, Michigan, USA - KBS C1-3 metaG | ecosystem: Host-associated > Plants > Roots > Rhizosphere > Soil ...
AATAAATATTTGGATAAGAATAACCTGATCAAATTAGTGGAAATGCCGGAGAGTAAGTAATGTCGGTTTGGCTTTTCCCTTGCTACAACAAGCACCCTTGCGGCAGGAGCGGGAACAACTGCAAAGAGTTAGACATTCCTTTGACGACGGTGAATAGGTTGATGTCAGCCACCTGAACGTTTGAACACTCACGCTAGAGTCATGGTAAGTAAAAGTTGCAAAGGTATTTGCTCACGTTCGTGGAATATGTAATTGCATTCTTTAAAACTTTTTGGGATTACTGTATGTAGTAACACTGTAATTATTTTTTTAATAGGTGTCTTTTTTAATACGAATTATCTATTATTGTGTACTTTTAAGCCCGTTTTTAACTTAATATAAGCCAAAATACCCACCAATGATCAGATTAGATAGTTATAAGATTGAAGGATATAAGAACATTGGAACAGCTAATATTACATTAAATAACTTCAATGTAATTATTGGACCAAATAACTCTGGAAAATCCAATTTCATTCAATCGATATCATTTTTGCATTTTTTAATAAATGCCCCAACCGATGATTTAGAGAGATATTTTAAAACTGGTTTTCGTCAAACTTATTTTGGTGACATTATCCCTGTAAATTCTTACAGGAACACGGGTAAGGATTTTAAAAACACAATGAAATTTGAGTTGAATTTCTCCAATACGGAAACTGATCGGCGATTTGAGTATTCTTTGGAAATATTATATGAAGTGTTGCGCAGCAAAGGGTTTGAACAGAAATACAACATTCAAAACGAATCTTTAAGTGTAAAAGAAAGTGGAAAACCAGGAAGTCCAATCAGAGTATTTAGCAGAAAAGATGGCAACGTAACTTATGGTACAGATATTCCAAGACACGGACTATTAGATTCTTACCCTAATTATCTTTCAGTAATAAGAATATTAAAGATTTTTAGCTTCAATAGGCCAGATTACACAGATGCCGTTAACTGTCTAAATCAAATATTAAAGACACCAATATTTTATTTTTCACATACTGAACTTTCAAAAAAAAGAGAAGGTAACGACAGGCTCAACATATTAAACGGCAGAATCGTGGCTTTTGACTTGGAAGAAGAAATTATAAAATTGGAACAAAGCGAGAGTTGGCCAATCTTTAAATCGTCTCTTAATAACATATTAGGTATAGATGAGGTTATAGTTGCCAGGTTTACTAGCGACAGTAAAGAAGGGAAAACCGAACGTAAGGCGTTGTTATTTAGGCACGCAAATTATTACAAGATATTAACGGAACTCTCGGATGGAACGATATTATTAGTTGCACTGATCACTAAAATATTAAATACTCAAAATGACATTTTCTTCATTGAAGAACCCGAAAATTCTACACATCCAAAAGCATTGGTGGATTTGATAAATTTTATTAATAGCTTTTTGGAAAAAAAACAGTTTATAATCACCTCCCATTCAATTGTTTTACTTAACAAAAGTAAAATTGAGAATATTATTACAAGCTGCATTAATGAATCCGGACAAAGTGAAATTTTCAATGTCATAAGTAAAAGGGAATTGAAAAATAGGCTAAAATCGGGATATAATAATTTTAGTGATGAACTATTTTTTGGAAACAATGACTCTGAAGAATTCGAATAGACATGGCTAATAAGAAGAAGAATCCAAATTCGATACTTTTTTTGTATGAGGGGGAAACAGAAAAGGAATTTTATAAAAAAATCTTCGAGCTTAAACTTAATAGACGGGATATAAAACAGAATTTTGGTAATCTCAATGGAATCTTCAGCCTTAATGAAAAAGTGAAAAGTAAGATTCAGTCGTATTTAGCAAATTCTGCATTTAATGATTATAAAAGTATTCATGTCTTTGTTGCCATAGATCGCGAAGGCGAAAGGCATATTCCCTGTGTGTTGAATAAGGAGGTTTTGCTAAAAGAGTTTTCAATAAAAAACACAAGAATCGCATCAATTAATGAGATCGTTGCAACTCAAGATTTGGAGAGTTGGTTTTTCTATGATTTAAATGGGATATATAAATTTATAAAAGTTCCCGTTAAGAGCAGAAATTTAAAGGCTTATCCGAATATAGAAAAAACAAACAATCGGATTTTGTCGGATTTGTTCCATAAATATAAGAAGCACTATCAAAAAGGGAAAAGGGCAGAAGGTTTTATAGATAGTTTAGATCTGAATAAAATTTACGACAAGGTAGAAGAACTTAAAAAAGCTTTCGAAATAATGCGGAAATTGTAGTGTTCCCAAAATATTCTCGATAAATTTCAAAGAGTAAGCGCACCGCTGCCGCAAGCCGCCCGGCTTGTGGTTATCATGCTAAATAGCAAACAGAATATTCCAATTAGCGACTACCCCGTCGGCGGACTGCGCCAGGGATGGGAATGGATACCGGCCCCGCGCCTAATGCCTTGCAGGCGTATGAATGGACAGCCCGCCCCGGCGCCCCAATAACACGCCCTGCACCCCTCTCAAGAGGAGAATCGCTCCTGCCCAATTCACCCAACCACTACAACTAATTCAACCATTACAACCTCTCCAACTTCTATCATTCTTACAGCCTCTCCGACCCCTCTCAACCGATCTTAAACTTTTTTTTCCACATTTAGGATTTTTCCCTACATTTGCGGGCTAATTATCGCTCATTGAAATCGCTAAAAACATATTCAATACCGTTTACCGGCCTAAAGCTGGGCAAGCACGATTTTGACTATGAGATCAGCAGCACTTTTTTTGACGAATTTGAATATTCGCTGGCAAAGAAGGCCGAATTGAAATGCCATATCGAAATGGAAAAACAGGAAACTATGCTTATCCTGGACTTTCATATCAATGGCAGCATCGGGCTTACCTGCGATAAATGCCTTTCGGAATTTCCATATCATGTGGACATCCGCGAGCAGCAGATAGCCAAATTCGGTGAAGAAGACATGGATGATAAGGAGGAGATCATCACCCTGACCAAGAACGATCACGAGATCAATGTTGCAGGGCTGATCTATGAATATGTCAACGTTGCCATGCCGTTTATATCGGTTTGCAGCGACGAAGGCAAGATGCCTTATTGCGATAAGGAGATGCTTGACCGTTTAAATGCGCTTTCAGCAGGCGACGATCAGGATGATAAGGACGACCCGCGCTGGGACGCCCTGAAAAATATTAAATGATATAATTTTAGGATTTATGCCACACCCAAAACGGAAATTTTCAAAATCGAGAACAGCAAAGCGCAGAACGCATTATAAGGCTGAGGCTCCTACTTTAACCACTTGTAAAACAACCGGTGCTGTACATTTGCCACACAGGGCATATACTGTTGACGGCAATTTATACTACAACGGAAAGCTCCTGATCGAAAAAGCTGCAACTGCCTAAGTTTAATTTTCTGCAATGAAGATTGGCTTGGATATTATGGGCGGCGATTTCGCTCCGAAGGCGACTGTTTTAGGGGCCATTGCGGCCAGTAAAGCTTTGCCCGAAGGCCAGCAGCTTGTACTTATCGGCGATAAAGAGATTGCTTTATCCATTCTTTACGAAAATAATTACAGCCCCGATCATTTTGAGTTTGTGCATACAACCGAAGTGATTGGCATGGGCGAACATCCCGCCAAGGCTGTTATAAAAAAATCAGATTCGAGTATTAGCGTAGGTTTTCAATTGCTCAAAGAGGGCAAAATTGATGCCTTTTCGTCCGCCGGCAATACCGGTGCGATGCTTGTCGGCTCGGTTCTCAGCGTAAAAACGGTTGAAGGGGTTTTGCGCCCCGCCATGTCGACCAACGTACCTAAATTGGACGGTGGTTTCGGCTTACTGGTTGATGTAGGCGCTAACGCCGATTGCAAACCGGAATATTTATATCAATTTGGTATCCTGGGCAGCATTTTTGCCGAAACGGTTTACGGCATGAACAACCCGCGCGTGGCTTTGTTAAATATCGGCGAGGAAGAAGAAAAGGGTAACGCCCTATGTCTCGCTGCATACCCGCTGATGAAAGAAACCGACAAGTTTAATTTCGTGGGTAATATCGAGGGCCGCGACCTGTTCAGCGACATTGCCGATGTATATGTTGCCGACGGTTTTACGGGTAATGTGGCGCTGAAAATGGCCGAATCGTTTTACGTGATCTCGCTTAAAAAGAGGATACAAGACGAATTCTTCGCCCGCTTCAACTACGAACAATACGGCGGCAGCCCGATACTGGGCATCAACGCGCCGGTAGTTGTAGGGCACGGCATTTCGAGCCCCGAGGCTATAAAAAATATGGCGCTTTTATCAAGAGACATGGCCAAAAGCGGTCTTGTCGACAAAATAAAAAACGCTTTCCAGTAAATCTACCCCAAACTCCATGACTAAAATTCATGCTGCTATTACTGCCGTCAACGGATACGCTCCCGATTACGTGCTCACCAATAAGGAATTGGAGACCATGGTGGACACCAATGACGAGTGGATAACATCCCGAACAGGCATTAAGGAGCGGCGCATACTGAAAGGCGAAGGCCTGGCAACATCGGATATGGCGGTACCTGCCGTTGAAGGGCTGCTGAAAAAGAGAGGAATATCCGCCGAGGAAATAGAACTGATCATTTTTTGTACGACCACGCCCGATATGCCTTTCCCGGCTACTGCCAATATTCTGGCGGATAAGATCGGTGCGAAGAATGCCTGGGGTTACGATCTGCAGGCCGCTTGCTCGGGTTTTATTTTCGGATTGGCTACCGGCGCTCAGTTTATCGAGAGCGGAAAACATACTAAAGTATTGGTGGTTGGCGGCGATAAAATGTCGTCTATCATTAACTACCAGGACCGTGCCACCTGTATTATTTTCGGCGATGGCTGCGGCGCGGTGTTGCTTGAGCCCGATACGGACGGCTATGGAGTTATTGATTCCATATTGAAAAGCGACGGTTCGGGCCGGGCCTATTTGCATCAAAAGGCTGGCGGCTCGTTAAAGCCGGCCTCGCACGAAACGGTAGATGCCATGGAACATTTTGCTTACCAGGAAGGGCAGGCTGTATTCAAGTTCGCTGTAACCAACATGGCCGACGTAGCCGCCGAAGTGATGGAACGTAATAGCCTTAATTCGGAAGATATAGCATGGCTGGTGCCGCACCAGGCAAATAAGCGGATCATCGATGCCACCGCTAACCGTACTGGTGTAAGCGCCGATAAGGTGATCATTAATATTGAGCGGTACGGCAATACTACGAACGGTACGATACCACTATGTTTGTGGGAGTGGGAAAACAAATTCAAAAAGGGCGATAACCTGATACTGGCGGCTTTTGGCGGCGGGTTTACCTGGGGTTCCATCTATTTGAAATGGGCTTACTAATGTGCGGATGTGCAGATTTCAAATGTGCAGATGCTTTTATGATTTTCTAAGGTGAACTTTTATAAATATGGTTTGTTTACAATTTGCACATCGGGATAAGTTTTGTTTATTTGTCATAACTAAATTAACTAATTAAAATATTTGCATATCTGCACATTTGCACATCTGCACATTTAAAACTTGCACATTTGCACATTCGTATATTAACGTATAACTTAGAACAATTCTTCATTCAAAACCAATTCCAATCCTATGGATATTAAACAGATTCAGGACCTCATACGATTCGTTTCAAAATCAGGGGTAAATGAAGTGTCGATTGAACAGAAAGATTTCAAGATCACCATAAAGACCAACCAGGCGCCAACTTATGTAACGGCCTCTGTGCCTGTTGAGGCCCCGGCTGCACCCGCGCCTGTCGCTGCGGCACCGGTACCAGCCGCGCAGCCCGCCGCGCCGGCTGTAGCACCTGCGGCCGATACGTCGAAATATATCACCATCAAATCGCCGATGATAGGTACTTTTTACCGTTCGGCATCGCCTGATAAGCCATTGTTTGTGAACGTGGGCGACGAGATAGAAGAAGGCCAGGTGCTTTGCATTATTGAAGCCATGAAGTTGTTTAACGAGATCGAGTCGGAAGTTTCGGGTCGTATCGTGAAGATACTGGCGGATAATGCCTCGCCGGTTGAATACGACCAGCCGCTGTTTTTGGTTGAACCTATATAACGATTCCACCGATTTAGGTGTGATTTCACCGATTGCACGATAAAAAAGATCGGTGTAATCAAAGAATAATCGGTGTAATCAAAAAAACTAAACTATGTTCAAAAAGATATTAATAGCTAACCGTGGTGAAATTGCCCTTCGTGTTATACGCACCTGCAAGGAAATGGGCATCAAAACCGTAGCTGTATATTCAACAATTGACCGGGATAGCCTGCATGTACGCTTCGCCGATGAAGCGGTTTGCATTGGCCCTCCTCCCAGCCGCGATTCGTATTTAAATATTCACAGTATCATTTCGGCAGCTGAATTAACAAATGCCGACGCGATCCACCCGGGTTATGGTTTCCTGTCGGAAAATGCCAAGTTCTCGGCTATATGCGCCGATTACGGCATCAAATTCATTGGCGCCACCGCCGACCAAATCAATGCCATGGGCGATAAGGCTTCGGCCAAAGCCACCATGAAAAAAGCCGGCGTACCTACCATCCCGGGATCTGAAGGTTTGCTGAATGATGTGAAAGAAGGTATCGCTTTAGCCAATAAAATAGGTTATCCCGTTATATTAAAAGCCACCGCAGGCGGCGGCGGGCGCGGAATGCGCCAGGTTTGGAAAGATAGCGAGTTTGAACCCGCATGGGATTCGGCACGTGCCGAGTCGGCTGCTGCGTTTGGCAACGACGGATTATATCTTGAAAAATATGTGGTCGATCCGCGCCACATCGAAATACAGGTCGTGGGCGATCAGTACGGTAAAGTATGTCATTTGTCTGAGCGCGACTGCTCTATTCAGCGTCGTCACCAAAAGCTGGTTGAAGAATCGCCTTCGCCATTTATGACCGAAAAGCTGCGTAAGAAGATGGGCGAAGCCGCAATCAAGGGCGCCAAAGCGGTAAAATATGAAGGGGCCGGAACCGTTGAATTTTTGGTGGATAAGGACCGCAACTTCTATTTCATGGAAATGAATACCCGTATCCAGGTAGAGCACCCGGTTACCGAAGAGGTGATCAACTTCGACCTGATCAAGGAACAGATAAAAGTTGCCGCGGGGATACCAATCTCGGGCAAAAATTACGAGCCGACGATGCATGCCATTGAATGCCGTATCAATGCCGAGGACCCGTTCAATAACTTCCGCCCGGCGCCGGGCAAGATCACCAACTTCCATTCGCCAGGAGGCCATGGCGTACGTATCGACACGCATGTATACGCTGGCTATGTGATACCGCCAAACTATGATTCCATGATCGCCAAGGTGATCTGCATGGCCCAAACCCGCGAGGAAGCGTTAAGCACTATGGAGCGCGCCCTGAATGAGTTTGTGATCGAAGGGGTAAAAACAACCATCCCCTTCCATTTGAAATTATTAAAGGACCCTAACTTCAGGGCGGGTAATTTTACCACCAAATTCATGGAAACCTTTGAATATTCTGAATAAGCATCCGCGATAACAAATTAAATCGTAAATAGCATGCCGAATCCGGGCAAGCCATTTATATAGGTCATGAGCAAATTAGGCGACAAAATAATCAGTTCCATCAAAAGCAAAGGCAAAAGTCTTGAAGGCGAGATGTCGTTCTTTGAACACCTCGAAGCTTTGCGGTGGCATTTGATCCGGTCGGCTTTCGCAATTGTGCTGTTTGCCATTTTCGCATTCGCTTATTATACCGAGATCTTTGACGGCATTGTCATGGCGCCCACACATAAGTCGTTCTTCACCTATAGAATGATGTGCAATTTCGGCGAGTGGATACATGGATTGATACCCGCAATTGGCGCTGAAGGTTTTTGCGTAACGAAAGACATTAAAGTAAACCTCCTCAATACCGAAGTAGCGGGTCAATTCACCCTGCAGATCAACTCGGCCATCGTCATCGGCATTACGCTGGGTATCCCTTATATCCTGTGGGAACTGTGGAAATTTGTCAAACCGGCGCTGCACCAAAAAGAACGCAGCTCGGCGAGCGGCTTTGTGTTTTATTCATCGATGCTTTTCGCGCTTGGCGTTTGTTTCGGCTATTACGTGGTTACCCCGCTTGCGGTTAAATTCCTGGTGGGCTATACCGTAAGTGCCAGCATCGTCAATATGTTTAGTATCGACTCCTATGTGTCCATCGTTACCATGCTGACACTGGCTTCGGGTATAGCCTTCCAGTTGCCGATCCTGGTTTACATACTGGCCCGCGTCGGCATACTCACACCCCAGTTTATGCGTCGTACACGCCGTTATGCTGTTATTATTATCCTCATCCTTGCCGCCTTTATTACGCCTACGCCTGACGCCATGACCATGTGCGTGGTAGCGCTTCCGCTGCTATTGCTTTACGAGGTTAGTATCCTGGTCGCCGCCGCGGTACAAAGGCGCAAGCTGAAGAATGATGAATTAACTGTTATTTGATCCTAAAAAACAGGCTATTCACCAAGCGTTCCTATGGAACGCAATTGAAAAATTTGTTTTCTACCGACGAAACGTTCCTACGGAACGTGAAAATCGTCCTGTAAGGACGGCTCGTTGGTAGAAAAGTATTCATAAGTATTATTTACGTTCCATCGGAACGTTTCGTGTCCACCGGGCGTATATATTTTTAGACGGCTTTCCAACAAAATCTTTACCTTCGATGCTTATTAGCCTCATCCCAACCCTTCTCCAAAGGAGAAGGGCTAAAAGGAATTTGTTCCAGGTAGCAAGTCAAAGTCTTCTCCAAAGGAGAAGGGCAAAAAAGGAATTTGTTCCAGGTAGTAAGTCAAAGTCCTCTCCTTTGGAGAGGATTTAGGTGAGGCTTATAAAGAAATTTATAAATAGATTTGAGCGATGAATGAACTGCGGATTGCTATCGGCTCCGACCATGCCGGGTTTGAATACAAGGAAGCCATAGCCAAATGGCTGGATGATGACCGGCTGAAGGATTTCGGCACCTATTCGGCCGATTCAGCGGATTATCCTGATTTCGCGCACCCTGTAGCCTCGGCTGTTGAGAACGGTGAATTTGACTACGGCATCCTCGTTTGCGGCAGCGCCAACGGCGTGGCTATTACGGCCAATAAGCACCAGGGCATTCGCGCCGCCATTTGCTGGAACGAGGAACTGGCCAGCCTGGCGCGCAGGCATAATAACGCTAATATCGTTTGCATTCCCGCCCGTTTTATTTCGATAGAAGAGGCGGAAAAGATCATCAAAACTTTTTTAAGCACCGAATTTGAAGGCGGCCGTCATGCTACCAGGGTGAATAAAATGGCTTGCTGATTTTAAATTCTAAAAACTAAGCTCTAAATTCTAAAAAAGAAAAAAATGATGAATGACTAATCTCTAAGTAACAAGTCACTAATCACTAATCTCCAGTCTCTAATTAACTAACAAAACCATACATGAAAAAAACTTACTTAATTATCGCCGCGCTTGCTATAGGGACATACGCCAGCGCGCAAAAAGTTGCCGACCCGACCAAGTATGCGGGCCTGATCACTGCTGATGATGCCAAAAGGCACCTGAGTATTTTGGCCTCGGATGAGTTCGAAGGACGCGAAACCGGTAAACCGGGCGCGGACAAGGCGGCCAATTATATTGCCGGCGAGTTTAAAAAACTTGGTCTGCAGGCTCCTGTCAATGGCTCTTACTTTTTAGATGTGCCGCTGGTTGAAAATTCGACTAAGGTCGCCTTTTCGGTAAATGGCCAGGCGTTAACCAACGGCCAGGACTTTTTCGGCGGACGTGGTGCGGTTGCTGATAAAACTGTCGCTGCCGCTGAAGTAGTATTTATCGGTTATGGTACTGATGCCGAGATAGGTAGCACCGACCTTGCCGGGAAAGTATTGCTGTGGATCAACGAGGACAAGCCAGAGGCCGGCAAAGCAGCCAATACCAGCTACCGTATGTCGACCGCGCGGACAGCGATATTGAAGAACCTGCAGAGCAAAAACCCGGCATTGATATTGGCGGTGAACGCTGACGTCACCAATTTGCTCAAAAGGATGGGGGGCTCTATTATGGCGGCACGCTTAACTATAAAAGCTGACGCCGCAAAACCCGCTGCTACGCAGGTGGCTCTGTTAAATATCGCTCCGGCAACGGCCGACATGGTGATCAAATCGAGCGGTAAAACTTATGACGCGTTAAGGGCCGAGGCTGTACAAACGATTAAGTCTGATATCAAAGCCAGTATTGCAACCGCAACCAAAGATGTAAAAGCGGTTGACGTATTGGGCTACCTTCCGGGCACCGACCTGAAAGATGAAGTACTGGTATTTTCGGCGCATTATGACCATTTGGGCCTGAATCCAAAAGGTCCCGATAAAGTATATAATGGTGCTGATGACGATGGCTCGGGAACTACGGGTATCCTTGAAATAGCCCGGGCATTCGCGAAGGCAAAAAAGGACGGCCATGGTCCGCGCCGGAGCATCCTGTTCCTGGGCAACGTGGGCGAAGAAAAAGGCCTGTTAGGTTCAGAATATTATACCGATCATCCGGTGTTCCCGTTGGCTAATACCATTACCGATCTGAACATCGATATGATAGGCCGCGTAGGGTTTGATTATATCGGCAAAGCTGACTCTGGCAACTACGTTTACACGATAGGCTCGGCAATGCTGAGCAAGGAATTGCACCAGATCAACGAGGATGCCGACAACAAATATGTTCATATTGAGCAGGATTATAAGTACGATGACCTGAACGATCCGAACAGGTTCTATTACCGTTCTGATCATTATAACTTCGCCAAACATGGGGTGCCGATCATCTTCTACTTCAACGGTGTGCATGCCGATTACCACCAGGTAAGCGATGAAGTGAGCAAAATCAATTTCCCGTTATTAGCTAAACGCGCGCAACTGGTATTCTATACCGGCTGGGAACTGGCGAACCGTGACAAACGGCCGGTGGTAGATGGGCAGACCGGAAAATAGTTTGAGTTAAGTGGTTGATTGAGTTGGAATAAGTGATTAGGTTAAAACTCAATCTAACTTAATCAACCTAATCAATTGAAAAGACTTACGAAGTTTTTAAAACTTCGTAAGTCTTTTTTTTAACTTAGCCGCATGGCACATCACGCGGAAGAATTCCTGGTCGACTCGGAGGCGAAAGCGTTTGACAAGGACCACCGGCGCATCATCAATTATAATATCGGTAAGTACGATACGGCCGTGGATCGGGGATTATCCCGATTTATCAACCTGGACAACGCCAAGAAAAAGGGGCATGTGATCAAGTGGCGGGTGATGGAAAACCTGGATAAGTATTTGCCCGAGTTTGAGGCGAATTTCCAGCGACGGGGCGGCAAAGTGATCTGGGCCAATGATGCCGAAGAAGCCAACCGCGAGATACTCAATATCATTCAGAAAGCAGGCGCCAAAACGGTCGTCAAATCCAAGTCGATGGTGACGGAGGAGATCGAACTGAACGAGTTCCTGGAGCATCATGGTATCGAATCATTAGAAACCGACCTGGGCGAATATATTGTGCAACTGCTCGGTCAAAGGCCATATCATATCGTTACCCCTGCGATGCACCTTTCCAAAGAGGATATCGCCAAATTGTTCAATGAAAAATTCGGCACACCGATAGATGCGACCCCGGAGCAACTCACTCAAAAAGCCCGCGAATTGCTACGTGAAAAATATGTTCGCGCCGACGTGGGTATTACCGGCGCAAACTTCCTGTTAGCCGACACCGGCAGCATCGCCATCAGCGAGAACGAAGGGAATGCGCGTTTAAGCACAAGTTTCCCGAAAATACATATCGCGGTGGTAGGCATTGAAAAGATGATACCTTCCATAGCCGATCTCGACCTGTTCTGGCCGATGCTGGCGACGCACGGGACAGGTCAGAACATTACGGTTTATAATACGATCCTAAGCGGTCCGCGCCAGGCCAATGAAAGCGACGGGCCGGACGAGATGTACGTGGTCCTGCTGGATAATGGCCGCACCAGTTTGTTAGCGCAGAAAGATCAAAGGCAGGGCTTATACTGCATCCGCTGCGGCGCATGTTTGAATGCCTGCCCGGTTTATAAGAACATCGGCGGGCACACTTATGAGACTACCTATAGCGGGCCGATAGGTTCAATTATCACTCCGCATATGCGTGGCATGGAGGAATTTAAACACTTAAGTTATGCCTCGAGTTTATGCGGCAAATGCACCGAAGTTTGCCCGGTGAAGATCGATATTCATAAAATGTTGCTGCTGAACCGCCGCGACGCGGTGAAGAGCCAGGTTTATACCAAAAAAGAAGAGTGGGGCTGGGCGCTTTGGAAAAAGGGAATGATGAGCCGCAAATGGATGGACTTTTTCAGCGGTAAAACCAAGAATTTTTTCCTGCGTACCTTCTTCAAAAAAACATGGGGGCACCTGCGGGAAATGCCGGAAGTGGCCGGGAAATCATTCGCTAAAGAGTGGGCCGAGAAGCACCAGTCCGAAAGTCAGTAAGTCCGCGTAAGTCCGAAAGACTAATCCGATTTTTGCCGTACTTTCTTCTTCCCAATTTTCCCGCGAATTGATTAGTGAAGTCCGAAATGTTCTTGTTGGAAATGAAATAATCTTTCGGTCTTACGCGGACTTGCGGACTTTCCGACTAATTAATGCTTGTTCCCAAACCCAAATTGCTTATAGGTATTCGGCATTTCGTTGGTGCTTTCAAAGGCGAAGGTATAGGTGGCCAGCCAGGCCTCATAATCCGCGCTCTTGTCTTTCGAGACTTCCATGTGCGCGCTGCGCAGCAAATAAATTCCTTCCCGGGTCAATTTAAAATAGACAAACCCTTGCTTATCCGCATTTAACTTTTGAACGAACACATTGCCATCGGCGGCTTTGATGTAAAAAAGCACGGTAGCATTAACAGCGGGCTTGTCGCGAAACATAACCGATGCGATGATGTCATCGCCATAACTGCCTTTGTAAGGATTATCTTTCAGCGTGATCTCAAAGTCCTGCCCCTGGCTTTTTTCAAAATCATTGGCTGTCGTTTTATCCTGAACCTTTATCAGCGATTTCAAATACCAGGTATAGCGCTCCCTGAAGCTGTCTTTGCTGCCATTCTTAGCTTTCTCTGCAAAATCGGTTAGTCCTTCATCCTCCAGTATCTTGATAAAATCATCGCGTTCAATATCATCCAGCACCGGCTTCATCGTCATGGTTAGCGTGTTTAGCCCGTCTTTGTCAAATTTTATACTGGTCGCTGTATCGGTTGCCTTCAATTCCGGCATCAGGTCCCGGGCTTTTTTCCCCCAGCCCAGTGTGAACTTCTGAATTTTGGCAGGGTCAAAGCTTAACTCATCCTGTTTACTGAACTGATTGACATTAACCAGGTGTACATTGATCTTCTCGCCTTTGTGAACATAGAAATTTTCGGGCAGCAAAATATCATCCTGCGCATTGGCAGTATAAACCACCGATAGGAGTAAAAAAGAAATGAGCGGATAGACGTATTTCATAGACAGGATTATTGATTTACCAAACATACAAAGTTTTAAAAACTTCAGTAGTTTCGCTTCATGATTTTCGAACGTAAAAACGCAGATAATGACAAATTAGTCTCGTTTTATAAAGCTTTATTGTGGCCACGGCTCATCGAGGAGAAAATGCTGATCCTTTTGCGGCAGGGACGCATAGGCAAATGGTTCTCGGGAATAGGACAAGAAGCTATCGCGGTAGGCAGTACGCTGGCTATGCAGCCTTATGAATATATCCTGCCGATGCACCGTAACCTGGGCGTTTTTACGACGAGAGACATCCCGCTTTCAAAGCTGATGGCGCAGTGGCAGGGCAAGGCCTCGGGGTTTACCAAGGGCCGCGACCGTTCCTTCCATTTCGGTACCCAGCAATATAAGATCATCGGCATGATATCGCACCTGGGGCCGCAAATGGCGTTGGCGGATGGCATTGCTTTGGCTGATGTGTTAAGCAAAAAAAGAAGGGCGACTTTAGTTTATACCGGGGAAGGCGGAACGAGCGAGGGCGATTTTCACGAGGCGCTGAATGTGGCATCGGTATGGAATTTGCCCGTGATCTTTTTAATTGAAAATAATGGTTATGGTCTTTCAACGCCGGTTAACGAACAATATAAATGCGAAAAGCTGAGTGACCGTGCCATTGGTTATGGCATAGAGGGACGGACAATAGATGGCAATAACATTTTGGAAGTCTACAATACGGTGAGCGAACTGGCCGCCGATATCAGGGAAAACCCGCGACCCGTGTTGCTGGAATGTATGACCTTTAGGATGCGCGGGCACGAGGAAGCGTCGGGTACCAAATATGTGCCGCAGATCATGTTTGACGAATGGAAGGAAAAGGACCCGATCGCCAATTTTGAACAGTTTTTGCTCGCGGAGGGCGCTATTACCGCCGAAAAGATCGAAGTGATCAAAAAAGGATTTACTGCGCTGATTGATGTTGAGATCGAAAAGGTATTCAGCGAGCCGGATATTATCCCGGATATGGCGACTGAACTCGCCGACATGTATAAGCCATTCAACTTTTCAACCCCCGATAGCTATCGGGGACAACCTTCCAACATTACAACAAATAAGCGCTACATCGACGCCATCAGCGACGGCTTGCGGCAGGGCATGAAAAAGCATGATAACCTTGTGCTGATGGGCCAGGATATAGCCGAATACGGCGGCGCTTTTAAAATAACGCAGGGTTTGGTCGAGGAGTTCGGCAGGGAGCGGGTGAGGAACACACCGATCTGCGAATCGGGAATCGTAGGCGCTGCGATGGGCTTATCCATCAATGGTTACAAGTCGGTCGTGGAGATGCAGTTTGCCGATTTTGTGACCTGCGCCTTTAACCAGGTGATCAACAACCTGGCGAAAACGCATTACCGCTGGGGCGAGAACGTGGATGTGGTAGTGCGAATGCCGACAGGCGCGGGCACCGGTGCCGGGCCGTTCCACTCACAAAGCAACGAAGCCTGGTTTACCAAAACGCCAGGACTTAAAGTAGTTTATCCTGCCTTTCCATCGGATGCCAAGGGATTGTTGCTTGCCGCGATCGATGACCCCAACCCGGTGATCTATTTTGAACACAAATACCTGTACCGCAGCATCAGCGAGGATATTGGAGATGACGCATACACCATTGAAATAGGGAAGGCCCGGGTGGTAAAGGAAGGCACACAAGCCAGTATCATCACCTATGGACTTGGCGTACATTGGGCGCTGGATTACGCCAAAGCCAACCCGGATTTATCTGTTGACATCGTCGATCTGCGCAGCCTGCAGCCCTGGGATAAAGAGGCTGTTGAAGCCAGCGTTAAAAAAACCGGCAGGGTTTTGATCCTGCATGAAGATACTTTGACCAATGGTTTTGGCGGGGAGATAGCCGCGCATTTGGCCGAACATTGTTTTACCGATCTTGACGCACCCATCATGCGCTGCGCCAGCATGGATACGGCCATACCGATGAACAAAGCGCTGGAGGACCAGTTTTTGGCGAAGGCAAGGCTGGGGGAGATGATGGGGAAATTAATCAACTACTGATGCCGAATTTATATATCATAGCAGGTTGTAATGGCGCTGGTAAAACAACGGCCTCATTAAGTTTTTTACCGGAAATGCTGAATTGCTATGAATTTGTTAATGCTGATTCGATCGCGGCTGGTCTTTCTCCCTTGCAACCAGATACAGTTGCCTTTGAAGCAGGCCGTATCATGCTGCTTAGAATAAATAAGCTAGTCATTGAAAAAGTTGATTTTGCATTTGAAACAACCTTATCTACAAAAAGCTATCATTCGTTATTAAAAAGTGCGAAAAATAACGGGTACAAAGTTTGGCTGCTATTCTTTTGGCTACCTAACCCCGAAATGGCAATTGCAAGAGTGACATCGAGAGTGAAAAATGGCGGGCACTTTATACCAAAAGATGTAATAATTCGAAGATATAGTAGAGGTATCGCAAACCTGATTAATATATACCTGCCACTAGCAGATAATTGGTTTGTGTTGGATAATTCATCACTTAAACCCGAATTAATTGCTGAAGGGAATGAAAATAGTGTAATTCAGATTATTAATGAGGAAATTTGGTCAGCGATAAATAAAAACAGCCATGAGCATTGACGATTCAAATTATATAGAAATACGTGATAAGATTCTTAAAGGCATAAGGAATGGCGTCAAAAATCTTATCAAGGAACGTAAAAAAGCTAATGGTGAATTGGTTATTATGGTAAAGGGGAAAATAAGGCACGTCGCTGCAAAGGATCTCTAATCCTCCACTAACTCCACTTCCGCCACCGGGCTAAACAAATAAACCCTCCGCGTAGCTACCTCGGTGCATTTAAACCGTTTGCGCAATTGTTCGTCCTTTCGGAATACACGGCCATTTTTTAGTTTGAATAAGGCTTTCATCGGCACCTTATCCACTGTCAGATGCGCGGGTTTTGGGGCATCATAGGCACGCAGGCTTTTAAACAGGTTCACGTCAGAACAGCTCGACGCTGCGGGATTATCAAGATACCTGACGATGGCGCGTTTGATGTCGTAAGGAAAAATATCCTGCTCAAAAAAGGGCTGCATCATCTTTTTGAAATTGCCCTTCCATTCCGTGCCATGCGGTTTTGCCTTATGCTTGTGCTGGTTCCAGGTATGCAGGTGTGCGAACTCGTGCACCGTCGTTACTAAGAAAGCGTAAACGTTCAGGTCGTAATTAACCGAAATCCGGTGCCCCTTGCCGCTGTGCGGAGGGCGGTAATCGCCAAACTTGCTATTACGGTTGCGGGAAACTTTAAACTCACATTGAAAGTGATCTATCCAGCGGGCTATCAGCGGTGCCGCCGCCGGCGGAAGATACATCTCTAATACTTTTATCTTATCCAATTTTACCTCGTATCAAAAATACTGATTTAAGGTGAAAGGCAAAAGGAGAAAGGTAAAAGGGAAGCTTCTAAAGGTGCTTTGCCGCTAACAAAGTGCTTTGCGAAATCTTGCAAACATGACCGCTTACAAACACATCTGTTAACTCGTCATTTTGCGCTTTTACTTCAACAAAAAGCTGGCTCGGCCGGCCCAGGTTTACTCCCTGGTTCAGTTGGATCACGGTATTTGCTTTTTGAAACCCGTGCTTCACCAAATACGCGCCTGATGGGCCCGCCAGGCTGCCCGTTGCGATGTCTTCCACCTTTCCACCGTTATCCCCGGTTCTTATACTCAGCGTAGGGATTTCCAATATGCCAATAAACATAGCGCCCAATGCCCGTATTTTTTCTTCGATGCCTGCTGCTCCAAGCTTTGCTTTGAAGCCATTTTTTCCCACAGGCACCATCAAATAGGGCAGCCCGGTCGAAACTATCATAGGAACGCAGCCGGGTTGAAGGTCGTCGTCGGTTAAATCTATGCTATTCAATAGCCAGGCAGTTTCCACCTTGTCCAGCACTTTGCCAAATTGTGCTTCGCCCTGGTTCATCACCGCTTTAAAAGAAATCTCGCCTTTTTCGGTGGTAACCTTAACCGTCTTCTTATTTAAAACAAAGGTCCATCCGGCTTTTTTTGCTCCAGGCTGATGCAGATCGTGCAGGGTAGCCGCCGCGCCCAAAATTGGGTGCCCTGCAAAATCGAGTTCCTCCTCAACAGTAAAAATGTAGGCCCGTACCGTATTTGCATCGATCTTTTCCAGGAAAATGCTTTCAAACTGGCGCATTTCCTGCGTGAGCTTAAGCATGGCTTCCTTGCTTAGACCCTCTGACTCCGTAAATATGGTAAGTCCGTTACCCGAAAAAGGGCGATCGGAAAAAACATCGACATGATAATAGGGTAGTGTTTTCATAGTTCTATTTTATTTAGTTTTCAATTTGGCTATGGCAGCAATTTCGATCCGGGCGTTCACGGGTAGTTCTTTAACCGCAATACACACCCTTGCCGGGAACTTATCAGCAAAATATTTCCGGTAAACCTCGTTTGTCCCGGTATAGTTCTCCATGGCCGTCAGGTAAATGGTCACGCTGACCAGGTCATTATACACTAGGCCATGATTTCGAAGTACGCACCCAATATTTTTCATGGCCTGGTTGGCTTCGGCTTTAAAATCATTATCTACCAGTTTGCCGGTTATTTCATCTAACCCTACCTGGCCCGATATGTATAAGTTGTCGCCGGATATTACGGCCTCCGAAAACGGAGGCTGGTTGGGCTTATTCGCAGCCGCAGACCTTTCATTCTGCTGCAATTGCATTTCCATACCCTGCCGGTCCAGCTGTATCCAGTATTCGGCTATTTTTCTATTTTCGACCCGGTATACAGCGCTCCCGATCTCTGTCAATGGTAAGTTCGTGGCCTTATACCCGTCGATATCCTGCAAATGCTTCCCGGTTTGCTTCCAACGGACATAAACTTTGTCACCGTTAGCTATTAGTTCGCTTATCTCAAGATCGTACCGGCCGTATAGGGCGAGGAACTCTTTTACATGATCGGCATAGTTCTGCGGGGTGCGCCTGATGGCCTCCATATTCTCCGAATTCATCTGGTGAGCCAATACCGTGTCTGTCATAAACTCAGCTGCCCGGTCGGGTTCCCTGCCCGACCTTACTAACTGGAAAAAACCTCTTACGATCTTTTCAGATTCTTTTGTCCTCGTTGTTTTGATGTTTTGTGCTGTTGTCATTTGTATTGAAATTATTAGTATCGTCAGGCAGCTAAAAAATGCTTTATTCATAATTCTTTTATCTCTTTCGATTTCCGAAAACAAAATTGCTTAGTTTTGAAAATATATAACAGATACAAAATTTGAATATTTTTCTGTAACAGATTTGAGCGTAATGAAAGAGCCGATATACCTGGATATGGCAAATAAATTGGCTTCGATGATCGAAGACAGCGTTTACAAAGCCGGCGAAAAGTTGCCGTCGCTCCGCAGTCTGCATAAGCAAAACGGGATCAGCATCGGTACCGTCCTGCAGGCGTTTAATCATTTGGCAGATAAAGGCCTGATTACTTCAAAAGAAAAATCGGGGTATTTTGTGAGCTACGCATCGAAACGCAGGCTGCCGCCTCCGCAAACTATACCGGCTTCGCTATCCGAAAGAACTGTCCGGATCGACCGGCTGCTGCAAAGGCTGCGGGCGGACGGAACCGGGAAAGATTTTGTATCCTTTGCCAATGCGCTGCCGGACCACCGTTTGCTGCCGTTCAATGCCATCAAACGGTCGATACAAAATGTATCGAGGGATATCAGCGGCAGCTACCTCGCCATGGAGGAGCGAAAAGGGAACGCGGAGTTACGGGAGGAAATCGCCAAACGCTCGTTTGCCTGGAACGGCTCACTGCATGCGGACGACCTCGTGATTACCAATGGAGCCATGGAGGCAGTCATCCTTTGCCTTAAGGCGGTAACCAGGGAAGGCGACACCATCCTGGTACAGGACCCCTGTTATTACGGTATTATGCAAACTTTGGAGTATCTGAACCTCAAAGTAGTAACCATTCCCTGCCACTCGGATACAGGGATCGACATTGCCGACGTGGAGGCGGCCTGCGATAAATTTGCGGTAAAGGCCTGCGTGCTGGTTGCAAATTTTAACAACCCCGACGGTGCATGCTTAAGCAGTGAAAAGAAGCGTCAACTGGCCGAGCTGGCAAACAGGAGAAAATTGCCGGTGATCGAAGATGACCTGTACGGGGATATCTTCTTTCGTGGCAACCGGCCGGATACCATCAAAACTTATGATAAAAACGGTTGGGTGATGTATTGCAATTCTTTCTCAAAGTCCCTGGTCCCGGGGTTCCGTATTGGCTGGTGCGCGCCGGGCAAATTTGCTTATGAAGTGGCGCGTTTGAAATCGATGCACAACGGACCTGTCTGTAACTTCACGCAAAGGGTGTTACAGCAATTACTGGCCTCAGGGTCGTATGAACGGCATCTGAAGAAATTCAGGGTCGAGCTGCAAAAGAACCTGTTGCGCACCACGCACCTGATCGAGCGGCACTTTCCCGAGGGCACAAAGATCAGCTCGCCCTTTGGCGGCCTGGTGATCTGGGTTGAACTTCCTGCGAATATCAATACGGTAAACTTGCAGGATGAAGCATTCACGCAAGGAATAAGCTATGCGCCGGGCGAAATATTTTCGGCAAAGGGGGACTACCAGGACTACTTGCGCATCAGCTTTTGCCGCTTATGGGATTTAAAGACAGAAAGAGCATTGATCAGGCTGGGGGATTTATTCTGTTCGCAGATCAAAAATGACAGGCGTTATTTCAGCAAATGATAGGTAATAAAGCTGGCCAAATAAGCCAATACCGTCATATAGGCGAATTGGGCGGCGGGCCAGCGCCAGTCTTTGGTTTCGCGGTATACTACGGCCACGGTGCTGGCGCATTGCATGGCAAAAGCATAGAACATCATTAAAGAAAATGCTACCGCAGCGGTAAATACCGGGCTGCCATCGGGATTTTTAGCTGTATGCATCTTTTGCTGTACCGATTCCATTTTCTCAGCGTCACCCTGTACGCTGTAGATGGTCGCCATGGTGCCTACAAAAACCTCGCGGGCAGCAAAAGATGTGATCAAAGCAATGCCGATCTTCCAATCGAAGCCAAGCGGCCTGATGACCGGCTCGATAACGTGGCCCAATTCGCCTGCATAGGAATTCTCCAATTTTTCGGATGCGATGGCCCGGTGCAAGTCGTCAGGCTTCAAATGCTGTGCATATTGCGGTTGCTGATATTTTTGGTCGATACGTTGAAAGCGGTGACCAGGTCCATAGGATGCCAATACCCATAAGATAACGGATACCGCTATGATCACTTTGCCGGCCTGCAGCACAAACGCCTTTACCCTGTCGTACATAGAATGGCCCACATTCTTCCAGCGCGGCATGCGGTAAACGGGCAGTTCCATAATAAAATACCCGCGTTCGCGCGACTTCAAAATATATTTCATCACAAAGGCCACCGTGACTGCCGATACCAGGCTGAACAAATACATGCCCGTAAGCGCCAGGCCCTGCATGTTGAATATCCACCAAACATTGCTGTCGGGTACAACCAGGGCTATCAATAAGGTATAAACCGGCAGACGCGCCGAACAGGTAACCAGTGGTGTCACCATAATGGTGATCATGCGGTCCTTCCAGTTCTCGATGTTGCGCGTAGCCATGATCGACGGCACGGCGCAGGCGAAACCGCCGATGAGTGGAACTACAGATTTACCATTGAGGCCCACTTTACGCATGATGCGGTCCATCATGAAGGTTACGCGCGACATATAGCCTGTATCTTCCAGGATGGATATAAAGCCAAAAAGAATGGCGATCTGAGGAATGAAAACCATCACGCCGCTGAGGCCGCCCATCACCCCGTCGACCACTAAATTGGTGAGCGGCCCGGATGGCAATATATGATGCAGTGAGGATTGCGCCCACACAAAAAAATCGGCTATCAGCTTCATCGGGTAGGCCGACCAGGCGAATATAGACTGGAACATGAATAGCAGGATGCCGAAAAATATGATGAAGCCAAAAACCTTATGCGTAAGTATCTTATCGATCCGGTTGCTCAGCGTTTCTTCCTGCGCGGTTACTTTTTGATGTACCGTATCATACAGCAGGTCGTTGATGAAGTTATAACGCGCTATCGTTTCGGATGCCTGTGCCTTTTGCGAATGGAAGTTAAACTCCTTTTCCAGTTCTTCAATGCGGGCACTTTCCGTCGGCGTAATAAAATTGATCGTTTCGTGCTGGTGCGCCAGTTGCAAAGCATAGTAGGCATTATCAACTTTTATTTCCTTGCTGATCTGTCCGATCAATCCGGGTGCGAGCGCCCCGACATCGATCGTATCTTCCTGCAAAGCTATTTTATTGGCGAAGGCGATGGCTTCTTTCAATTTGCCTATGCCCTCCTGTTTCCGGGCCGATATCGGCACTACCGGTACACCCAGGCGCTGGGCCATGCCATCGACATCAATGGTGATCCCGCCTTTTTTGGCGAGGTCCATCATGTTCAATGCGATGATGACCGGTAACTTGAGGTCGGCAACCTGGGTATATAAAAGCAGGTTGCGCTTGAGGTTGGAGGCATCAAGAATAACCACAACCAGGTCTGGCCTCAGTGGGTTCGATTTATCAGCTAAAACAGAAAAAACGATGGATTCGTCGCGGCTTTTGGGATATAGACTATAGGTTCCGGGAAGATCGATGATCTGCGCGTGGCGGCCATCGGGCAGGTCGCTAAACCCCGTCTTTTTATCAACGGTAACACCAGGGAAATTGCCTATTTTTTGATTGAGGCCGGTAAGGACATTAAAAAGTGTTGATTTACCGGTATTGGGATTTCCTACAAGCGCAACTTTTATATCAGCCTCCACTTGTTATGAAAAATTACTGCAGGATAATGGTTGAGGCCTCTCTTTTACGTAAACTTAACTGGTAACCGGATACGTGGATAGCAATAGGATCGCCCAAAGGCGCAATGCGTGAAACCGTGATCGCTTCGCCAGGCAAACAGCCCATCTCCATCAATTTCACCGACATTTCAAGATCCGTAAATTCCTTTACAATTCCTGTTTCTCCTACTTCAAGTTGCGAAAGCCTCATATAATTATACTTATAACGGAACAAATGTAAACCTTATTTATATTAAATCCAAATAAAGACAAGTAATCTTCGTCACTAATAGAATTGACCGTCGTCACTTTTTACAATGGGCTTACGATTATACGTAACGATTGCTGCCGGCAGTTTGCCCGGCAGGTTTAGTCTTGCTGAAATGGGGGCAGTGGCAATCTTTCTTAAAGATGCCGCAGGAGGAGAGGACGGCGATGCCCGCAACTAAAAGGATGTATTTAATTTTTTTCATGTCCCAATGCTTTTTCAATGATAACGACACTAAAGATAGCCATACAGGCGCCAACAATATCGGCAAACAGATCGCCCAATTCGGCACTGCGCCAGGTAAATATGGTCAGTTGCAGGATCTCGATAATACCTCCATACAATATGGATAACCCCAAAACAAAGCCCAATGATTTATACGGCAGGTGCCTGATGTTTTGTTGCCTCAAAATACCCTTGCACCAAAAGATCACTAAAACAAAAAAGAAGCCGCAATGTACCAGTTTATCGAACCCGGGAAAAAACATCGGCGAATTGCTGACGCCCCCGAACGACACGGAACACATGATAAAAATAAATAAAGCCCACAAAATTGTGAGCCTTTGATATCTGAGAACAATTTTCATTAAACTCCGATAAGCGACTGGTATGCTTCAGCAGAAAGCAAACCGGCAACTTCAGAAGGATTCGAAATAGTGATCTTCACCATCCAGCCTTCACCGTACGGATCGGTATTTACCAACTCCGGCTGGCTATCGAGGCCAGAGTTAACCTCGGTTACCGTGCCGCTAACCGGCATGAACAGGTCGGAAACGGTTTTTACAGCCTCAACGGTGCCAAAAACGCCTTCTTTAGCCACTTCTTTCCCTACCGAACTGATATCGACATATACGATATCGCCCAGTTCGCGCTGCGCGAATTCGGTGATGCCCACGGTGGCGGTGCTGCCGTCTATTTTTACCCACTCGTGGTCTTTGGTATATTTTAATTCAGCCGGGAAATTCATATCGTTCTGGTTTTTATAGCGCCAAAAATAAGAAAAACTTTGATGAAAAAGTTTCCATAAATGACCTTTATCAGAAAGAAAAAACCTTAACTGAAACGCATTGTTAAAAGGGGTACACAATCAATTAAAACCACTCAAATGAAAAAGTTAAGTTCGATAATGATGATTTCCCTGGCGGCTTTGGCTTTCCAGGCTTGTAACAACGGCGCGAAAGATAGCAAGGAAGCGGCAGACAGCGCCAACGTTACCAAGGATACCTCACACAATGCTGCTGTAACAGGAGGGATCGCGGTAGATAAGGATGATGCGAAATTTGTAACTACAGCCGCCAACGACGGTATGGCCGAAGTTGCGGCGGGCAAGATGGCGGCAACAAAAGCTACCAACGCACGTGTTAAAAGCTTCGCGGATATGATGGTAACGGACCACACCAAAGCTGGCGACGAACTGGCCGCGCTTGCCAAAACTAAAAATATAACCTTGCCGGCGGCTCCGGATGCCGACGCTCAAAAGAAGGCGGACGACCTGAGTAAAAAGTCAGGGAAAGCTTTTGACAAGGCTTATGTTGACGCAATGGTCGACGGCCACGAAAGCGCTGTGAAGTTATTTACAGATGCATCGCAAAATTGTAAGGATGCTGACCTGAAGGCTTTCGCTACGAAGACTTTGCCGACTTTGAAAATGCACCTTGATTCTATTAAGGCCATCAAGGCAAGTATGAAATAAACATCAGTAATTCAATTTTAAATGGAAGGGGAGCGACGGTATGTTTGTTCCCTTTCTTTATTCATGAGATTTTATTAATATCGAATAATGAATTCTGAACACCGAATTTCGAAGTAATTTTACTTCATCATTCATTATTGGACATTCGTTATTCAATATTAAAATTATATGTCACAACTCATCATAACCGGCTTAATGGCCTACGGCATGTCGGGGCGCGTATTCCATGCGCCTTTTGCCAGCCTTAACCCTGGCTTCGAGCTAAAAGCCGTGGTAGAACGCCATGAGAAAAAAGCTGTTTTGGATCTTCCAGGCATTACTAGCTACGATTCGGTCGAGGGTCTGCTGAAGGACCGCGAAATTGAACTGGTCATCGTTAATACGCCACCGCACACGCATTTCGAGCTGGCAAAAAAAGCGCTGGAAGCCGGCAAGCATGTGCTGGTGGAAAAACCCATCGCAACAAATTCGGCAGAGGTAAAAGAACTGTATGACCTGGCCCGCAAATTGGGCAAGCACCTGATGGTATACCAGAACCGCCGATGGGATAGTGATTTTGTGTCGGTAAAGAAAGTAATAGAAAGCGGCAGGCTGGGCGAACTGATCGAAGTGCATTTCCGGTTCGATCGTTACAAAACAGCGCTTAGTCCGAAAGTATTTAAAGAAACAAAAGGTCTGCCCGGCAACGGTTTGGTTTACGATCTGGGCCCGCATTTGATCGACCAGGCGATAAGCTTATTTGGTAAACCGCTTTCGTTCAAAAAAACGACGGGTATCTATCGCGAAAGTTCGGAAGTGCCGGATTATTTTCATTTTCATTTGACTTATCCATACCAATTGAATGTGTTCCTGACATCCGGGTTGCTTATTGCACAGCCCACACCGTCATTTGTGGCGCATGGTACGCTGGGAAGTTTTATCAAAGACCGCGTGGATACGCAGGAAGCGCAATTAGACAACGGCGTTTGGCCGGATGCGCCCGGTTATGGTATAGAACCTGAGGGCGAGGAGGGAATTCTGGTCACAATGGGCGCGGAAAACAGGAAAGGCACGGAACGCGTTGCCTCTGAAAAAGGCAATTATATGGGATTATTTGATGCCGTGTATCATACTATCCGGAACGGAGCGTTATACCCCATAACCGAAGAGCATATTGCCTGGCAGATGGAGTTGCTCGAAGGTTAATGCGCGAATCTCAAATGTGCGGATTTCGAATGTGCAGATGAATATGCCCCGTAAAATTTGCACATCTGCATATTTGCACATCCGCACATCAATTCCATTTGAAATCTGCACATTTGCACATACTTTTATATCGTATGAAAAAATTACTATTACTCATAAGCCTTATTGTAGCCGCTGGCTGTACCCGTGCTCAGGATACTGTTGACACCAGGAATATTCAAAAAATACCGCCTTTCAAGATATTAAAGCAGGATAGCACCTGGTTCAGCGCCGCAAACCTGAAAAAGAACAAGCCGGTAATGATCATTTATTTTTCACCGGATTGCAGCCATTGCCAGCATTTGATGTATGACATGAAGTCGCACATGAAGGAGCTGCGTAACGTGCAAATTGTGATGGTTACCTTCACGGAAGCATCGATGCTGAAAATGATACAAGATTTTTACAAAACGTTCGATCTCAAAAAATATCCCAACATTACCGTCGGTACAGAAGGCCACACTTACGTGGTACAACGCTATTACCAGGTACGCACGACGCCTTTTATAGCCATTTATGGTCACGATGGCAAGCTTGTAAAAGCGTATGCGAAGGTTCCCGCCATGCCCGTATTGGTAAAGGTTGCCAAAGGCGCCTGACAAACTATTCAGCCCAATGATTGTCTAAGTACCGATGATTGGTAATAAAAAATTTACCCTGAAGCCGGGTTAATTATCAATCAAGTTACAAAAATCACTTTTTGTGTCGGGTTAACACGGGCACTTTTGCGCCATGAAATTTAGTGTTGTAAATAAGATATTTATTCTTTTTCCCCTTTTTATATCTGCGTCAACGATGGCCCAGCAGACCGATACTGCTAAGAAAACAGCGCCTGCTGACACCACCAGGGCCGCAAAATCGGTTTTGGATACCATCAAAAAGCAGCGAACTATTATTGATACTACAAAGAGGCCGGTATTGGATCAGGCTGCGGACACGACTAAAAAGCCAGCTGCATATAAACCTCGTGACAAGGTAAAAAGTGCGGGAAACAACATACCCGCACCGACTGATACCTCTAAACGCCAAGCAACCGTTACTGGACAGGGGGCTCCTGCCGCAACCGGGTCGGGCACGATAACCGGACAGGTGTTCGATGGGGCGGCTAACCAATCGCTGCCCGGCGCAACTGTGGCGCTGGTGAGCAAACCCGGGAACCATGTGATCACCGGTGTGCAGACAGATATAAATGGCAATTTTACACTGGTTAACGTTGCCAATGGCATGTATACCGTTCGTGTCACCTTTGTAAGCTACCTTACCGTTAACAAAGATGTGACGGTAGGCGGAGCGCGCGGAACTTCGATCAATATCGGCCAGGTGAAACTGGGGGTGGCCAAGGGACTTTTGAAGGAAGTAAAGATCACGGCTCAAAAGAGCCAGATATCATTGGGCATCGACAAGAAATCGTTCAGTGTCGACCAGAGTTTGGTGAGCCAGGGCGGCTCGGCGACGGATCTGCTTAGCAACGTACCCACTGTTCAGGTAGATGTCGACGGTAATGTGAGCCTGCGCGGATCGAATAATGTTAAAATACTGATCAACGGCAAGCCATCGGCAATCACCGGGAACGACCTGGCCGATGTACTGCAATCCATTCCGGCAAGTTCGATCGAAACTATCGAGGTGATCACTAATCCATCGTCTAAGTATGACGCGGAAGGGGACTCCGGCATCATCAACATTATCCTGAAAAAGAACACAGCTATCGGGTTTACCGGCTCGGCGTCCGCAAGCGCGGGGACGCACAATACCTACAACGGTACATTGAACCTTGCTTATCAAAGCAGCAAGGTGAACGTTTATACCAATTTCAGCTATCGCCGCGGAGACCGTGTAGGTAATGGGTTCAATAATAAAACCACTACGGTAGGCGACAGTACTATTCAACAAAACCAGGTAAATAATCAAACATTTACCATCAAGGGTTATAATATCCGCAGTGGCATCGATTACAATATCGATCCTAAAACTACCATCAGCTTTTCGGACAATATCAATATCCGCGACCGTAACCGCATGCAAACCGGCGGAACAAACATCACGGAAGGCGGGCTGCCGTCAGAAATCCTGAATCAGAACAATCATAGCGCCAGCCACGGCAATAACCTGGACTTTAACCTCGATTTTGACCATAAATTCAAAAAGCCACAGGAAGAGTTAACCGCAAACATTGGTTTTTCGACCAGTCATGATAATAACTATGATTACCTGAATACGAATTACAATTTCTTCAACCCGGATACCGCCTACCTTTTCGAACAGGACAACCATACGATAGGTCACCAGCACAACTGGAACATCCAGGCCGATTATACCTTACCGATGAACAATCACAATCAGTTGGGCTTCGGCTATCGCAGCACCTTTGCCGTGAATGATAACAACTACATCGTGGACACACTGAACGCTACTACGCAGGGGCTGGATTTTGATCCGCTGTTGACCAACCACTTTATCTATAATGAGCAGATACATGCGGCATATGGCAACTACCAGCAGCAATTCGGTAATTTCGGCATCCAGGTAGGTTTAAGGCTTGAAGGAACCATTATCCGCACACAGTTGACCCAAACGGATACATTGCCGCAGAACAATGAACAAAATTACCTGAGGCTATATCCAAGTATATTTTTATCGGAGAAACTGGGCGAAAATCAAACCCTGCAATTAAGTTATAGCCGCAGGGTGACCCGCCCACGGGGCTTTATGATATCGCCGTTCCTTGACCGCAGCGATCCGCTGAACTACCGGCAGGGTAATCCGCTCCTGCTGCCGCAGGATATCCACTCGTTCGAGCTAAGCTATATCAATTATTGGAAATCGCTTACGCTGACTTCGTCGCTTTATTACCGTTTGACCAACGACAACATTCAGCGCATAACGCTGCCTTATTCAGCAGAAATATCGTTGACACAGTTTGAAAATGTGAAGAGTTCCTCGAACGCGGGATACGAACTGATTGCGAAGCTAAGCGCTTCGAACGCTATCGACTTTACCGCTAACCTGAATGTTTATTATAAGAATATTTCGGGCGACCCAAGCCTTGGCATTACCGCAACGTCGGGTTTCGCCTGGAATGCCAACCTGACGGCCAACATCAAAGCCACCAAAGCGCTTTCCTTTCAACTGCGTGGCGACTACCAGGGGCCACAGGTGATACCGCAAGGCAGGGCTGAAGCGACATATGGAATTGACGGTGGTGTACGCTACGATATCAGCAAAAAACTCACTTTTAGCTTCAATGGTCGCGACCTTTTGAATACCCGTAAGTTCACCAGCAGCATCATGTATGACGACCCTGCGCTGAACTATTCGACGAACCAGTACTCGCAGCGCCGTTTCTCGACCGGTGTTTATATTGCAACGTTAACTTATCGCTTTGGCAACGCGGGCAAGCCGAACAAAAAAGAAAAGAAACAGGATCAGCAACAGCAAGACCAGGATACCAACCCTGACGACTTGAATCCAGCCGGCGGTAACGGCGGCGGTGGTCAGCCCGGTGGCGGTGGCGGCGGACAGGCGTTGCTGAAGGTGCAATAAATGCCCTGGTCATATCTTTGATCGCTTAACTGACACTACCTGCTGGCTGAATAACTTAATCCAATAATCGATAGAATACTCAGCACCATAAAGGCAGCGGTCAGCAGGTCAAATCTCGTTTTGAAAAAAAGTATGTCAAGGCTGATCGTTAAGGTGAGTGAAACGCCGCTCCATACCAGTGCTGCTATACTTAGTGAAATGCTGTCCAGTGACTTTTTAAAGAGAAAAATACCGGCAAGCAAAAATAACATCCCAAAGCCGTTAACTGCCCAATCCGTCAGGCCCGTTGACTTCTTTAAAGCCACATTCCAGGCCGATTCGGCTATAGCGGCCAAAACAAGCATCAGCATACCAAATCTATGCTCCATGTTTTACTGTATATTTTCAACGTACTGAAATGCCCGTAGCGGGTTCTATTGTATTTCTGTTCTTGAGGATTGCCGATATACCTTATTGTACACAACATAAGAGCTGATCACCAAAAAGGCGCCCAATAATGCCGGGAAATAAACCGATGGTCCGTCGCCATTTAAAAGGTGAGAAGACAATGCCCCGGTTACATCAAACGTTAACCCCGCGTAGGCCCATTCTCTTAACTTAGGATACCCGGGTACCAGGATAGCGATAATGCCCAGGATTTTCAACGTTCCTATTAATTGGGGGAAATAGGCGGGATAGCCCAAATGTTTAAAAAAAGCCGCTACATCGGGGCCTTTCATAATATCTGTAATTGCTCCCAGTACAATAAACGCAGCCATCAGGCCGGTAACTATCCAGTAAGTAATGCTTAACGCTTTCATAATTGTTTGTTTTAGTTTACCCCATTGGTCGAACGGCTGGCAATTACCTTACAAACACTTGAGCTTTTATTAAAATGCGGCTATTGTTGTTGCAGCATTTCCATGTCGCGCCGGTAGCTGTTTTTAGGCTTGTCGGCTACCGGTTTAAAATCGGGTTTTCGGATGATTTGAAGATCTGCCAGCGCCGATTGCACCTCTTCGTCGTAACCAACGGCTACAGCAACTTCCGGCAAATGGTTCAAACGCCATCGATGGGGTGATATTCGCTAAAATAACCTGATTGCTGCATGATTACCCACTTTTGATGACATTAATTGATCAGTTTATCTTACTAAAGGCTGTAATTTGCCGCCAATGGAAATATAATTACCTTAGTTTTATCTTAACCTGTAAACACTAAGTGTCAAAAAACAAACTTGGCCTGTGGACCAGCACTTCGCTGGTAGTGGGCAATATGATCGGCGCGGGCATTTTCCTGATGCCTGCGGCAATGGCTTCTTTTGGCGGCATAGGCTTATTAGGCTGGGTATTCTCAGCAATCGGGTCGTTCCTTTTAGCCAGGGTTTTCAGCAACCTGAGCCGGTTACTGCCCGGTGTAAATGGCGGGCCATATGCCTATACCCACGCCGGATTGGGGAATTTTGCGGGATTCCTGGTCGCCTGGGGATATTGTCTCAGTTGCTGCTGCGCCTGTACGGGCATTACCATTTCCTTTGTCGGAGCAATGACCACCTTTTTCCCGGCATTGGCTAAAAACCCTTTGATGTCTATTATCACCGGCCTGGCTGTGATCTGGTTCATTACCTGGGTGAATACCCGCGGCGTGGGCACTTCGGGGCGCTTTCAATTGGTAACGGTTTTGCTTAAACTGGTGCCCTTGCTGCTGATCGGCATCGGCGGGTTGTTCTTTATTAAAATGGAAAACTTCCATCCTTTCAACCTGACGGGGAGGCCTACTTTCGGTACTATAACCACGGTTGCTGCCATGACCATGTTCGCATTCGTCGGGCTGGAATGCGCGACTATTCCAGCGGGAAGCACGGAAAACTCGGGCAAGACCATCGCGACAGCAACTACTTTGGGTATAACCATCGTGGCGCTGATCTATATTCTGAGTACTTTCAGCATGATCGGCATGATACCGGCTAAAACGCTGGCGGCTTCGAGCACGCCTTTTGCCGACGCTGCGGACCTGATGTACGGGCCGTGGGCAAGATACCTTGTCGGCGGCGGGGTAGCCGTAGCGGCCCTGGGCGCTTTGAACGGCTGGACGCTGGTACTGGGGCAAGTGCCTTATTCTATCGCAAGCGACGGGCTATTCCCGGGCATTTTCGTGCGGACCAATAAAAAGGGCGTGCCTTCAGCCGGAATGTTTATTTCCTGCGCGATCATATCGTGCCTGATGGCTATGAACTACACCAGGGGGTTGGTTGAACAATTCAGGTTCCTGCTGCTTTTAGCAACGATGGGCATTTTGGTGCCTTACCTGCTGACATCAGTTTCTTATATGATCATTGCAGCGCGGCAAAAAAATGTTGCTAAAGGAAGCCTGGCAGCGGTGTTTTTATTAGGACTGGTGGCGTCGGCCTATGCGCTTTGGGAGATCATAGGCACGGGTGAAAAATCGATCGTGTATGGTTTGTTGTTTCTTGTGGCAGGTGTGCCGCTTTACATGTGGATGGCTTATAAGAAGCATCCAACGGCTGGATGAAATTTTTTCGGCATTTTAGGGGGTGTGATAATAAAACTATATTTACTGGCAGTTACTGAAAATGCTTTCTCTAGACAAAGATTTACAACAAAAGAAAACAACGCTCTCGGAATTTGAGTCGGTTGTAAATCGGGTGTTATCCTATTTGCCAAATGTTCTAAGTGGTTTTGAGGAAAAAGCAGGTTATATACTTTACCATTCCATTAGTGCAGGTACAAAAAAATTTGTGCGTCCAATTAATAAAAGACTTTTTATCATGGATTCTACTCACTTTTCTGGAAGTGTAGAAGCATTAAAATTGATATTGGCAAAAATAAAAAATAAAGAAAAGAATTTCACAGACAGGGATAAATTTATTATAGACAGTACTCTGTACACAATACAGCAGGCGATAGGTGCAGGCTTCGATTTATTGGGTGATCCTAACAGTGCCAGAAAACATGTAGGTAATAGATTCGAGGAGTTGATCAAATCGGTTTTTACCGAAATAGGTGTTCCGAACAAGAAGGTCGTAATTAAAATTCCCTATGATACTGAAGATGGAGAAAAAAATTACACCTGTGAAAACGATTTAATTTTGTCACCCTATCCAGATATTCCATCTGATGATCAAAGAGAGCAGGTTATCCTTGACTTGGTGGAAGCCTCTACAGAACTGCAGGGAGCAAATCAGCTAGTGCTCACGCCAGAAGCAGATGAAGAAGCCCAAAAGTATATTAATACAAAAGAAATAGTTGTTTCTGTTAAAACGACTTCAAAAGACCGAATGGGAAAGATGTTTATGGATAAAATTCTTTTAGAGGGATTTGTTAAACATGATCTAAAAGTTATTGGCATATTTTTGAATGACGTACAGCGGAAGGGTGAAAACAGTATTAGTTATACGCTGGTCTCAGGCTTATTTATGGTATACAACAAATTTATAACTAAACTACATGGCGTATATTATTTAGATACCCCACCCGCTGCTGACAAGGAGCCGTATAATAAGCACATAAAAAAATTCTCTATTTTAATTACTGAAGATATCAACGCCTTATTATCCGCGTAATTTAGATCGCCTTTTTACAGATTTTTTTTCATCATTGCAATCAAAAATTCTTTGTATATGTTCGTTATCGCCGACACGATCCTTAATTACGTCACAATAGTTTTTATCTGATTCGGTACCAAGCCATCTTCTTTGATAAGCCTCCGCAACGGCAAATGTCGTTCCCGAACCCCCAAAGGGATCAAGAATTATACTATCAGTATCAGAAGACGACAATATAATCTTACGCAAAAGTTCAACAGGTTTTTGTGTGGTATGGATGGTTTTTTCCCAGGAAGCATTTGAAATAGTTGGTATCTCAAATACATCCTTGGGTTTAGCTCCTAAAGGATTAGGCTCCCATACATAATCGCTCTTTTTCCCATTCGAGAATTGAGATGTCTCTGCCTGTGTTCTCTTAGGATATTTCAGAGTATGCTCATTATAAGCAATCCTAACTTTATCTATATTAAAAATGAACTTTTCGCTTTTTCTAAAATGCAGAATACTTTCATGTGAGCGCCCCCAATCATTTCCAAGATTTCCTTTATTCCGGTAAAACCAAACTAACCACTTGCAGCCTTTAAATAAACCTGACGCGGACCATTTCAAGTCGGCCAGAATTTCCGAAAATCCGCATATATACAGCGACCCTCGATTACTTAGAATACGATGTGCCTCTTTTATCCACAACATGCTCCAGTCTACATACTCCTTTTGAGACGCAAAAGTATCCCACTCAGCTTTCTTGATGTTGTAAGGAGGGTCCGCAAAAATCAAGTCAACAGAACCCGATTTTAAAGTTCTCATATAACTTATGGCATCCTGATGGTAAAGCTTACCATAAGCAGATTCAAAAAAAGGTTCATATTCGTTTTGATTTTCAGGCAAGACAACTTTGTCGTGCTGTGATTCGTAGAATAAATCGAGCATTTGTCCTTCTGAGTAAACCCTATAATTATTAATTGGATGGCGCATGCTTGGAAATTTGCCTGATTTATCCCAGCGTCGCAAAGTCTCGGGATTAATATTTAGTTCTTTTGCCGCCTGACCGACCTTGATAAACTTATCCATGAATTATTTACGCGTAAACCTTATACAACCTTACACACAATTATAAAAACAATTAGTTTGAAATGCAAGACATATCCTAAATTTTTTAGTAAAATATTTTGGCATTGGAAAATGTAATAAAGCCTATTGAGAACGAATTATTACAGGATCGGCGTAACAACACCTTTTGACAACCAACCATCTATTCAGCTAGATCGCCTTCCAACTGTTTGATTAACATATCCTCGTTTACGGGGTATTGACTTTTTGACCCTTCTAAAGTGCCATCTTTTTTAATGATGAAAAGCGTTGGGAAACCCGTGCCTTTAACTTTCGCCATAATGTCGTCCGTCAGACTTTTATTAGCCATTATGTGCGTGCCTTCCATATCAAAATAGGCGATCAGCTTCTTCCATAGGTCGCCGTTGTTAAGGTCCATATTGGCTATGTACAGATAATCCAGTTGTTTACCTTTAAAATGTTTGCGGATACTTGCGCTGTGCTTTTCTATTTCTTCACGGCATGGTCCGCACCATGTCCCCCACATATCCACCAATACCGTTTTGCCTTTCATAGCAGCTAACACATCATTTAACGTATTAAATTTTGTTCCATTATCAGCCATAAAAACCATTTTATCCGTTAACAATCGCTTGCGGTTTGCCAGTATATTCTCAACAGCAGGCGCGAACATTGAGTTGTACACGCTGTTCGGATACCTGTTTTTGAACCGTCCGAATATCTCGGGTATATTTGCAGGATCACTTTCACGCGTAGCGTCTTCAAAAAGCACGGCAAAAGCAAACTCAGCGGATTTTCCGGTAAAATATCGGTTAATGATCTTTTCGTGTACTAAATTTCTATTGTCTTCCACTAATAGTTTTTTGCCGGTCAAAGTATCTGTATTATACCACTCTTTAAAAAATTTTCCTGGTTGAACTTCGGCTAAATACATCAAATGTTCTCTCTCCCGCAATAAAAATTCACGCGTCAAGATGGCATGATGAAGCGAACTCAATGCATCTGCGTTGTCGAGTTTAGCTATAGTAAAAAGGCTATCTGTAACCTTTTGCCAGCTGGTATAGTTGCGCCAATAAGCATCCTCTATTTGGTATTTATTATTTTCTTTAAAAGCGTAATAATCGTCGGCTGTAATGTAGGGCAGGTCGGTCTTCCAGGCTTTAATGTAGTCCTCTGATGGATGATAAAGATCGATGTATTTCTCCAGGTTGTTCTCACGCGTGTGTTGCTCAGTATTTAGTTGATTGATCACCCTTCCCGGTAAGGTGTCTTTATAAAAGCGCGCTAATTGGGCATCGTCCGTCAATGCCATCAAAGGTTGATTGTTATTGCTGCCCTTTCCCGTGACGGTTATCCCAAAATCCGCCTTTTTAAAGTCAGCTTTAAATTCTAACTTATCCCCTGGCGACAAGTAAAGCGAGTAATTAAAGTACTTATTGTCAGTATAATCTGGGCAATACAAGCTTACGAAGCAAGGTTTAGAAAGTTTCAAAGTTTGTTCAGTTGCTTTACCGGAGACCAGTAAAATTTCATGATAATTATCCTTAACTTCAGTAGGTATCCAGACTGAACACCGGACATTTTTGGCGTTTTGGATCAATATGGACAACACTGCATTTTGGGCGGAATGACTCCGGCAACCCAGGAAACAAAGCGCGGCCATGATAATGGCTTTTTGTATAAGAATTGGTTTAAGGCTTATAATCTGATAGGCAACTTAAGCAAAGAACGTCACATTTCCAATTCTATTGCGGGATCCCAGAACATTGATTCGCCTCACCTAAATCCTCTCCAAAGGAGAGGACTTAAATGTCTTCGGCTCCCTCTCCTTTGGAGAGGGCTGGGGTAAGGCTACATTTGCAATTCTATTGCGGGATCCCAGAACACCTGTTTAAAATTAACCACTTTATTGTCAAGTACTTTTATGCCTTCAGATTCGAGCATTTGTTCCATCCGGTTGCCGCCAAAATGGAACTTGCCAGTCAGCAATCCCTGGCGGTTCACCACCCGGTGCGCTGGTACGGGCGGATCGGCGGCCCCGCAGGCCTGCAACGCATAGCCCACCATTCGCGACGAGCCCTTAGTGCCGAGGTAGTTGGCAATAGCGCCGTAAGAAGTTACCCGGCCTGGCGGGATGAGCCGCACTGCCTGGTACACCATATCGTAAAAATTCAGATCGGGCATAATTAAAGCGAAAAGCCGAAAGCATAAAGCCGAAAGCTAAGATAAGGCCTATGATTCATCCAGGGGCAAATAATTTATTGAAATGAGAATTTAAGATAGTTGATATTCTTATTATCCTTCAAATATTTCTTCTCATAATAGGTTTTGATCGACAACACCTCGTCGGCGTATTCGGAGCGGTACAGGTCTTCGGTTTTACTATGCAACTTTAAATTGTGTTCCGCTATCTTTTCGGCGGTGTAGGCGTGCAGGCCATCATTATCCGTTTTTAGGTTAACGAAGCCACCCGCCCTAAGTAGTTCCCGGTATTTTCCCAGGAATCGCGGCGACGTCAGTCTTTTTTTCTCACGGCTGAGTTGGGGTTGAGGGTCGGGGAATGTGATCCATATTTCGTCTATTTCGCCGTCGGCGAAATAATCAAGGAGGGTTTCGATCTGTATCCGTAGGAAGCCCACGTTAGATACGCATTCTTCCAACGCGTCCTTGGCGCCACGCCAAATACGATTTCCTTTGTAATCAATGCCGATGAAATTTTTGTGCGGAAATAGTTTGGCGAGGTTTACGGTGTACTCGCCCTTGCCGCAGGCCAGCTCCAATACAACCGGGTTTTTGTTTTTAAAAAAATTTTCGGCCCATTTGCCCTTATAAGGCAAGCCGGCATCCAACTGTACTACGTTGTTAAAGGTCGCAACTTCGGCAAACCGCTTTAATTTGTCTTTTCCCACTTTTTGAAATAATGGGCAAAAATAGAAGAATTTTAAGGTGAAAGGACAAAGGTAAAAGGAGAAAGGTGCTTTTTTGCAATATGAAACCTTTCGCCTTTATCCTTTCTGTCTTTCACCTCAGGAAGCTTCGCTTTCCGGTGGGATACCGTAATCGGCATGCTTGTGTTTCTTCTCAAAAAGTTCGGTGATCTTATTCCAGAGGCCCAGAACATTGTCCTCGGTGATAAAATGCGATGCCTTTTGCGAAACAAGGCCAACTAGTCCCTTGATCAGGAAGTTAGAATTCCGGAAAAGGGTTTTGTTGAGAACGAGGGGAAGCAGGATGCGCGATAATATGCCGAAAAGATCCTGGCCCAGGATATTGCCTTTTGAGCCGTCACCTTTAGAAAATAACGAATATATCGTCGAAAAAATAGCCGATGGCGAACTGAAACGAGCCTCTATCGCGGCGCCTTGCTCGTCCCTTAACAATCGCAGCCTGGCCATCTCGGCTTGCAAATCACTCGCGCTATTTATAGATACGTCGGCCATTATTTGTTAAAGAATTTTTTGATAAATAAGTTCACAAGCGGGCCTTGTATCTTATCCTTTTGCCAGATAATGATCAGCCCGATGATGATATAAATGCCTGCCATACAGCCAAAGCCGGCCCAGTTGGACCCCAATAAGCGGGAAAGGACAAAGGCTATGGCGAAACTGATAAAAAGGAATGCGAGAACAAAAATGACGGCCACCAGCATGTCTGTAATAAAACTGGCCATGAATTTTGAGCTCCGGTCAATCGCCTCGTACTTGGCCAGTTTGATTTGCGTATCCGCGTAGTCTTTCAACTGGTCGAATAATGGCGGCGGCGTGTCTTTTTTCTCTTCCATAGTTTTACTAATTGTCCCGCGATGTTTTCACGGGACATTAATTATGCGTGTTCCAGGTCGTCCTGGTATTCTTCGTCAACTGGTTTTATTTTGCTTTTGATGTTATCCACCACTTTATCTTTCAATCCTACCAGGTTATCAATCTCGGTTGCCGCCGTTTCCCTTATCGAATCACCCAATTTTTTCAACGATTCAGTGAGCTTATCACGCGTTTCGGTTCCCTTTTCAGGGGCAAATAATATGCCCAGTGCAGCCCCGGCCGCCAGCCCTGCCAGCAATGCGACCACCACTTTTGTATTGTCATTCATATTAGTATAATTTTTATGTTGAACATTTTGTTTTATAGTTCCTAAATATCTTGCTAATTCTTTACAAACAGACTTTTTGGCGGTTAGATTATTTTCAAAATATTACCCCTTAATATCGGGATTTAATTCGTGGTAGCAAAAATATGCATTTGCCGGTCAATTTTCCGGCCCGGTCCTTATTCGTTCGAGCCGGTCGGCAGCCATACGGTTCGTTTCATATATCTCAAGCAATAATAAGAAATAAGATAGCAACAGGGGCCCGAAAACCAGTCCGAGTATGCCGAAAATAGGCAATCCAATGAACACACCGACAACAGTAATAATAGGATGCGTATTGCCGATACGCTTATTAATGAGCATCCGTAAAACGTTATCGATATTGCCTATGAACAGCAAGCCATAAACCAGCAATAAAATACCCTTTACGGGGTGATCTGTAGCAAACATGATGATACTTGCAGGAATGCACAGCGTTGGCGCGCCAACAACCGGCAAAAAGGATATAAATGATCCGATAACACCCCAAAACACGGCGTCTGGTATTCCCGCAGCATAAAAACCTAAAGCCAATAAAGTGCCCTGCGTAACGGCGATTATACCCTGCCCCAAGACATTCGAATAGGTAGCATTGCGTAACGTCCTGGCAAATTTCAAAGCATGCTGCTCGCGGAACGGCGCATATTTTAATAGCCCGGCTTCAAACTCCTTTATCTGCGTCAGCATAAAATATAATAAGAAGTAAAGCCCCAGCAAGGTTAAGATAATGTTTACAGCGCTGCTTAAAATAGAGGGGAAGAGTTCTGTAACAAATACCCCAAGCTTTTGTAAACTATTTTCAGCTAATTTGGGCTGACCCAGATGAGCGGTGGCAAAGGCGTCAATCTTTACAACCCATTCGTGTATCGGAAGAGTGGTTCTGTTAAGCGTGCTTATCTTATCGATGATCATGATGCTTAACGATAGAAAAGGAATAACAATGACGATAAGCGAACTGAATATGATCAATGCGGCTACCAGGGATTTATTCCAGTGCTTTTTCTCGACCAGGTATAGAAAAATAGGCCTGAAAATAGTGAAGAGGACGATAGCGCCAAGTATAGAACTGAACAAGCCGCTTAAGGCGTAAACCAAAAAACAGCCCAGTACAATGATACTGACTAATATGATGTTGTTGCGCTGCTTATAGTTGAAAATTGACACGGAGTGATCGGAATAAGTACTACCTATAAACAAAGATGCACTAAAATGTTTTTAAGCGCCCCGTTAAAGTTTGTTAATTTACAGGGGCTTATCCTAAATCGTCAAGCAGGAGGTTTATTTTGGCGCAGCTCATCGCTATGGTATTGATGTAGAACGCGCTGTCTGAGGTAATATCGTCGGGTATTTCGTATTTGAGTTGTTCGAGCGCAAGGTTGACATTGGAAAGCTGGTTGCGAATGTCATGCCGCACATGACGTATGTTTTCGCTGACCGAACTATCCTTTGGCTGTTCCATGTTACTTGCTTAAATTGATCGCCTTCATTTTGTTATACAATGTTTTGCGGTCGATGTTTAATATTTCAGCAGCTTTTGTTTTATTAAAATTGACTTCGCGCAATACTTTCAAAATAGTATCGTATTCAGCTTCCTGCGCGGCATTCTTCAGGTCGTGCCTGCTTTCCCTGGCGGCAGCAACAGGTTCGGCAACCGCTGCGGTCATGCTCATAGTTTCAGGCATTGTGCCGGCCCTGTAGTTCGATATTTCGAGCGGCAAGGCTTTCAGTTGGATCGTATCGCCTTCGGTGATCAGCGTCGCGCGGCGCACCACGTTTTTCAGTTCGCGGATGTTTCCTGCCCAGCGGTAGTTCACAAAACATTCTTCCACTTCGGGCGAGAATGAAGTTACATTGCGGCCAAGTTCCGCGTTTGCCATCTGCAAAAAGTGGTTGGCCAGCAGCATAATATCGCCGCCCAGTTCGCGCAGGGCTGGCATATAGATCGTAAACTCGTTGAAGCGGTGGTAAAGGTCCTCCCTGAATTTGCCCCTTGAAATCCCTTCCTGTAAATTTTCGTTCGTCGCTATAATAATGCGCACATCCAGGTCAATTTCCTTGGTGCTGCCAATGCGTTTTACTTTTCGTTCCTGGACGGTTCTCAGCAGGGCTGCTTGTATATCGTACGAGAGGTTACCCACTTCATCCAGGAACAAGGTACCGCCGTTGGCCATTTCAAAGTGACCTATTTTTGTATATAGTGCACCGGTAAACGAGCCTTTTTCGTGTCCGAAGAATTCACTCGCGGCAAGTTCTTTAGTTAACGACCCGCAATCCATCGCTATGAACGGCATACTGGCGCGCTGGCTATGCAGGTGTATGTTTTTTGCTGCCGATTCCTTACCGGTACCGCTTTCGCCTAAAATAATTACGCTGTAATTGGTAGGTGCAACCAGCTCAATTTGTCTCGCGAGTTCTTTTGCCGCTTTGCTCGTGCCCACAACAAAATCGCTATTGGGCAATTGTGGCTTTTTGCCATTGTTGCTTGGTTTGCTTACGGAAACAGCGCCTTCCGGTTCGTCTACCAAAGCATGGTGCGTTTCGAAAGCTTTATTAATGGTGTTTAATATCTCGTCGGGGTAAAGCGGCTTGGTGATATAATCATAAGCGCCCATCTTGATCAGCTCAACCGCCATCTTGATATCAGAATAACCGGTGATGATGATAACACCTGTCTTGGGATAGTCCTGCTTGATAGTTTTGAGCATTTCGCGTCCGTCGGTATCTTCCAAACGGAAATCGCATAAAACCAGGTCAAAGGAGCCATTCTTGAGCAATTCCAGGCCACCGGAACCGGTAGCGGCAGTAGTAACGTCAAAACCATTACGCGTCAAAAACTTTGACAGTAATAACGCGACATTCACTTCATCATCAATGATGAGTATTTTTTTCATAACAAGGTGTAAACTAATTCTGACAGGTAAACGGATTACTGCAATGTCAAGTTACATACAAATCTGCTAAATTTTTAGGTAAAATTTAATTATAGGGATATTTTTTCTGCTTTCTAATTGGAAAAACGGCAAAAGGGCCCTTTTGAGGCCCTTTCACTTTAATTAATGGTATAGAAATTACTTGCTATCAAATGCATATGCCAGGCGAAGCCCAAAGAAATTTACTTTGCTGTCGTCGATGGTGCTATTGAATTTAGTAGTTCCTTCCCAGCGCACGCCGGCATCAAGATAGCTCTTGCCGCCAAGCGGGAACTGGTAGCCAATTTGTGGAGCGTAAAGGAAGGCCGCACTGTTGTCAAAACCAAGGTCCGACTTGTTCAAAGCGAACGCCGCACCGGCTTCACCCTGGATGTAAAAGTGGCTGACAGGATAGAATTTTAAACCGGCTTTAACAGGCAGCAACTGGATGTTGGTCGCATCGATACCGGTACCTGCAATATTGTTCTTCCCAAAAATGTTATTGTATCCTGCATTAACGGTTACGAATAATTGATTTTGAACCACGGGGATGTCGGCCTGCACCGAACCGCCCAGGTTCCAGTTATAGCTGTTTGATAAATTGCCCGTCGGGATGCCCGCGTCAACGCCAACGCTTAAAATAACGCCGTTTGATGAAGTAGTTGATTTGGTAGCGGATGTAGGGTTGGTTTGTGCTTTTGCGCCATAAGCGAATCCTGCAAAGGCGAGCACGAGAGCTGAAATTTTAAATGTACTTTTCATTTTGTTATGTGTTTTGTAGATGTGTTTTGTTGAACACGGGGACAAAGTAAAGCACGAAAAGTGAACGGCCGTTTCATCTGAATGTCACGATTATTCAATCGTTTGATTAACAGTGATTTATTTTTGACCAAAAAAGAAAATTAGTCAGGATAGTGTCAAAAAAGTGGCTTATTTACCACGAAAAGCGGGTTTTCTTTTTTCGAGAAATGCGGATACACCTTCTTTAAAGTCGTCGGTATCGAAACATCTGCCAAACAATTCGATCTCTTCTTCAAAACCATTGACATCTTTTTGGGTGGATGCGTTGACCGCTGCGATAGCCGATGCGAGCGCCAGCGGGGCGCGGGATAATATCCTGCCCATGATCGCTTCCGCGGCGGGCAGCAGTTCTTCCGGAGCGGTAACATGATTGACTAGTCCAAACGCATGGGCATCCTCAGCGGATATCATGTCGCCTGTCAGTATCATTTCCAATGCGCGGCCACGGCCAACCAATCGCGTCAAACGCTGCGTTCCGCCATAGCCCGGTATCAGGCCTAAACTAACTTCGGGCAAACCCATTTTGGCATTATTAGCAGCAATGCGGATATGACATGCCAGCGCCAGTTCAAGCCCGCCGCCCAGCGCAAAGCCATTAATGGCGGCTATGATCGGTTTGCTGCTGTTCTCGATATAGTCGAAAACATTCCTATGCCCCCTGCGTGCGAGTTCTTCGCCTTTTGCGGAATCAAAGGCGGCAAATTCCGCGATATCCGCCCCGGCTACAAATGCTTTTTCACCGGCGCCGGTGATGATGATACCGCCCACGTTGTGATTATGCAAAGCATCGTAGAGGGCGGTATGCAGTTCGGCAAGCGTATCTTTATTGAGCGCGTTTAGTTTGCTTGCGCGATTGATGATGATATGATGTATCCGGTTTTCGGTGTGTGTAAGCAGGTTTTCGAACATGACGGCAGGTGGTTATATATTGGTCGGGCTTTGAAATTGATGTTGAAGCAAAGTTATTGCTTAATTATCACCGTTCCATCTGTTTTAAATATTTTGATCACCATCGAGTCTATTTTTTTGACCATTGAGTCGCCAGTCTCTACCTGGTGGTCAAAGTCCCAGTGGGTGACGGACAGATCATACTTCGCACCATGAATGGTGACCGTTGGCTTACCTGAATTATCATAAACAATAGTGTCCACTCTTCCATTAAACTGGTAGGAAAGAGCTTTTCTTTGCGCCGTAAACCGGGAATAAAATGTGAAGACCGCAAAAGAAATGGCCAGAACACCTACAATGATCATCGCTATTCTGAGAGACGGGTTCATATCGCTTCGTTAACGCCGTCATCATCCTGGTTTTAGAAATTCCTATGCTGATGTACCCAGTCCGTTATGTATTTTACAATATTGGTCGTACTGGTACCCGGGGGGAAAAGTTCGCCTACGCCAAGCTTTTTCAATTCCCGCATATCGCTTTCAGGGATGATGCCTCCTCCTGTAACCAATACGTCGTCCATTTGTTTTTCCTTCATCAGGTTAATGATCTTCGGAAAAACCGTCATATGTGCGCCGGACAGGATGGATACCCCTATGGCGTCCACGTCTTCCTGCAAAGCTGTGTTAACCACCATTTCGGGTGTTTGGCGCAAGCCGGTATAGATCACCTCCATCCCGGCATCACGCAGGCTGGTTGCGATGATACGTGCGCCGCGGTCGTGGCCATCGAGGCCTACTTTGGCAACCAGTACGCGGATAGGACGGTTAAAGGAATTGGTCATGTAAAGCAATTGGTGGGGTAAAGGTAGCAAATTTTTGGTGTCGGATGTCGGCGGGAAGATGTCGGATTTGCATCGGCCTTCCGCCCTAAAATACCGGTGAGTTCTTAGATGGCTATCGCGGCAACTGTCTGAATAAATACTAGCAATAGCAGCCACATGTAAAATGCAGGCTGTTTACGAACGACTGCATTGATGATCAGTATTAATCCAAATATTCCTCCGACCATCAGCAAAAGCAAAATGCCAAACATTATTCCTTCGCCATAAGATACACCATGTTTGCCCGGGTTTGCAATAAGCCAGCGATGATAACGGATATTGGATGTCATGATCAGGACACACAAAGCTGTATACACTAAGTGAAAGACAACTGATATGGGATGCTTGAAAAGCGTTTTAAAAAAAGGTTTCACAGTGGCAAGTGTCATATCCTTAATACGCTTTGGGGCTAAAGGTAACCTTGTGTTCTTCCTTCGTCAGGCTCAGGATCTTCGGGAAGAGATCATATATATATATATGTATGTGACTGATGAATCTGTCGGCGTAGAATTAATCGAAGCTAAAGAACTCTGTTAATATATCGCAAACTTGCCGGCATGTTTTTTCATCCATCGTTCCGAGCCGCTTAACTAATCGCAATTTTGATACTGAACGAATGTGATCCAGGGCGATCTGCCCGCTCTTATTTTTGAATGTGCAGTTTACCCGGTGCGGATAAGGTTTATTAGCCGATGTCATGGCGGCAACGGTAACCGTGCCCAATAAACCATTTACCTCATCGGGCGAAATAATAAGGCATGGCCGGGTTTTGCTGATCCCGTTGCCGATGACAGGATCGAGATTGATCAGCCAAACGTCGAAACGCTTAACTACCATTGCCATTCTTTATCCGTAAACTCATCTGAAAAGCCTTCCAGCGACTCGCCGTCCGGAGCGTGCCCATTTTGTATGGACAATTGCAGTTGTTCCGCCCATCCTGTGCGCGCTTTCTTCCTGGACCGTATGAGAATGCCATCCTCAGTTGGATCGATCTCAATATCATCTCCAAGATCATATTGTTGTATGAGCGATTTGGGGAGCCGGATGCCAAACGAATTGCCAATTTTAACCAGTTTAGTTTCCATAAATCAAAGTTATCACAAAGTAATTACATTGTGAAATTTTGTGTAATAATTTCACATTATTGCCTATTTTTGCCCCTTTCACTGCTTCCGGCAGACAAGCGATACTATCATGAGCGAAGAGCGATCATTAAATTTTTTAGAAGAAATTGTTGAAGAAGATATCCGCGAAGGCAAGCATGGCGGCCGGGTTTTGACCCGATTTCCGCCCGAGCCGAATGGATACCTGCATATCGGTCATGCTAAGTCTATTTGCCTGAACTTCGGACTGGCGCTGAAATACGGCGGTCAGACCAACCTGCGTTTTGACGATACCAACCCGGTGAAAGAGGATGTGGAGTATGTGGACAGTATTAAAGAAGATGTGAAATGGCTGGGTTTTGAATGGGCCAATGAATTGTATGCTTCCGATTATTTCGACTTGCTGTATGCTTTCGCCGTGAACCTGGTCCGCCAGGGATTGGCTTATGTAGATGATAGTACGCCGGAAGAGATTGCCGCGCAAAAAGGTACGCCAACCGAGCCTGGCATGGGTAACGAATACCGCAATCGCAGCATAGAGGAAAACCTGCGCTTGTTTGAGGAGATGAAAGACGGCAAGTACCCCGACGGCGCTAAAGTGCTGCGGGCAAAAATTGATCTGGCATCACCGAATATGCACATGCGCGACCCGATCATGTACCGCATCAAGCACGCGCATCACCACCGCACGGGCGATAAATGGTGCATTTACCCGATGTATGATTTCGCGCACGGCGAGTCGGACGCTATCGAGGAGATCACACATTCTATCTGTACGCTGGAGTTTGTGCAGCACCGCGCGCTGTATGATTGGTTCATCGAGAAATTAGAGATATTTCCATCCAAACAATACGAATTTGCCCGCCTTAACCTCAACTATACCGTAATGAGCAAGCGCAAGCTGCTTCAACTCGTGACGGAAAAACATGTCGACGGCTGGGATGATCCGCGCATGCCTACCATCAGCGGCCTGCGCCGCAGAGGTTATACGCCGGCTTCCATTCGCGATTTTTGCGAACGCATCGGTGTGGCCAAACGCGAAAACATGATCGACGTGGGCCTGCTGGAGTTCTGTATCCGCGAGGATCTGAACAAAACTTCCTGGCGCCGCATGGCGGTGCTCGACCCGATAAAATTGGTCATTACCAATTACCCGGAAGACCAGTTTGAAGATATGTACGGCGAGAACAACCCCGAAGCGGAAGGCGGAGACGGCGGCCGCAAAATACCTTTCAGCCGGGAGCTTTGGATAGAGCGCGAAGACTTTATGGAAGATCCGCCGAAGAAATTCTTCCGCCTGGCGGTGGGCAATATGGTGCGCCTCAAGAGCGCCTATATCGTCAAATGCGAATACTTTGAAAAGGATGCTGCCGGAAATGTGACGGAGATCCATTGCACTTATTTCCCCGAGTCGCATTCGGGCAATGACACCAGCGGCATTAACGTAAAGGGCACCATCCACTGGGTGAGCGTACCACACGCCAAAACCGCCGAAGTACGCCTGTACGACCGCCTTTTCCGGGTGGAGGATCCCTCAAACGAGGATGGCGACTTTAAAGAATATATCAACCCGGAGAGTTTGCAGGTACTTCCCAATGCTTACATCGAGCCGGATTTAGCTACTGCCGTACCCGGCAAAGGATACCAGTTTATCCGCAAAGGCTATTTCACTTTGGATAAAAACTCAACACCGGAAAAGCTGGTGTTTAACCGCACGGTAACGCTGAAGGATGGGTGGGTAAAGAAGTAGGCCGTAGGCTCGTCCATACGATAGGGGATTTAATAGGTTGGGAGATTCACCGGTCTTATATAGTCTGTCGTTTATCGATGTAGTATTTTAAAAGTGTTTTTTGCTGGTTAATATAATTCTCGTGAACAACGTGCTCTTGTTTTAAAGTTGTTACCATTTCTCTAAAATCATCATTTGAGTAATATTTCTTTATTAATCCAACGATTTTATCGTCTTTCAAATGTTCCGAAAAAAAATCTCTGTTTGACACTAAATGCGGTTTTTCTTTTAGAACGTCTTCTAATAAAGAATAAGCTTTATTTCTTATTCCTAAATTATATTTGCACAAAAACAAATAAACCTTAAGGAAACTTTTATCCTTAGGGTATTTTGTGATTGCTTTTCTTATAAGAGTATCACATTTTTTGAACTGATCAGAATAAAAATAGAATTGTATTTTGATAATAGTTATATCTCTGTCAGAGTAGTGATTTTTAAGCACTAATTGTTGTAACTGGATAAATAATTCATATAGTTCGAATATGTTTGATGACATATAAGATACGGTAGGGTCAACGGGCCGATATTCCTGTGTTCCTATTATTGTTCTAGGGTCTTGATTATAATTCTGGAGATCATATACCTGAAATTTCTTTCTTATTTTTTCGAGCAATAGAATTTCGCTACTGGTTAGATATTGGCTAAAACTAAATAAATGTTCTACACTAATATCTATCTTGTTTGCTAAGCCATATTATTCTTTTCCAATGGGTATTAAAGCATTAGCCACTTTTTTGTCATATAAGTAAAGCTCATTTAGACATTTATTCTGAAGGCCTAAGTGAATGTCCTCTTTTTGAAACTTGTTACCTCGGATTTTATGTTGAAAATTCGAAGGGGAATTGTTATTCGGCCTCATTATAAGATCAAAGACAAAAAATAAATTTGTGTAAACATCATAAATGTCCAAATCTATTTTCGGTCTTATTCTATTTCGTCTTTTCTTTTCTGGGAATACTGAAAAAATCAACCAGAATATCACAGCAGAAATAATTGATAATGCTATGGGTATTAATACATCTTTAAACCAATCAATTGTGTGATTGTTGGCGGAAGACTGGCCCGAATAAGTTTTATTAAGAACAATAAGAATTACCAATAAAAGTAAATTCATGATCAAGGTTTAATAGGTACTAATATAGCTTTGTTTGTCATAATAAGTTAAATCGATTCATGTTAAATCTTGAGAAAAACCATTAATTTCACCCTTAAAATTTAACACCGCGTTAACACCTCTTATAACGAATGCCCGGCAAAGTTTTGATCGTGATACCTTGTTACAATGAAGAGGCTTCGCTGCCTTCCCTGTTGCCTGAATTACTATCGACCGCTTTGCCAAACGGTTATCAACTGGAGGCCTTGATCGTGAATGATTGCTCAAAGGATAATACTTCGGCGGTCGCCAAAAAACATAAAGCCACGGTAGTCGACCTGCCCATAAATTTGGGTATCGGAGGGGCGGTGCAGACAGGTATTTTATACGCCCGCGATAATAATTTCGACATAGCGATTCAACTGGACGGTGATGGCCAACACCCACCGAAGGAACTGCCGAAGCTGATCAGCCATCATCTTGAAACAGGCGCCAATGTGGTTATCGGGTCGAGGTTTTTGGAAAAAGAAGGCTTCCAGTCGTCATTTGCCCGGCGGCTCGGTATCAAATATTTTCACTGGGTGAACCGTTTGCTGACAGGCCTGCAGATTTATGACAGTACCTCCGGTTTCCGACTGTTCGACCGTAAGGCGATTGAGCTGGCGGCGGTCAATTATCCCGATGAATATCCCGAACCGGAATCATTGGTCGTATTCTCAAAAGCCGGTTTAAAGATCGCCGAAGTGGCCGTGGTAATGGCCGCGCGGCAGGGCGGTCAATCGTCCATTCGAAGTTTCGGCTCGTTATATTATTGCTTCAAAGTAAGCCTCGCCATGTTATTTTCATTCATTCGTAAACCCTGATCATCATGCTAAGGATTCAGATCATCACCATCATTGTGAACATTTTGTTCATCCTGTACATTGCAAGGCTTATCGTCAAAGGCAAGCTGCGCGAGGAGTATGCTATTGTTTGGATCATATGTACCGTATTCCTGGTGGTTTTCTCGTTTTGGACAGATGGCCTTGAGCTTTTGCGCCGGCTAACCGGGGTTGTGGTGGCGGCCAACCTGGTATTCACCGGGTTTATTTTCGCCATATTGGTTTACCTGCTGCATCTAAGTGTGGTGGCTTCGAAGTTGTATAATGACAACAAAAAACTGGGGCAGGAGATCGCTTTGCTGAAGGAAGAATTTAAGAAGCATTTGGATAAAAAAGAATAAAAAAGACTCTCTTTACCGCTTGCGGTAGAGAGGGTGGTCGAGCGAAGCAATGACCGGGTGAGTCTACGAAGCGAGCGGCATCAGCGTAAATGCATCGGCGGCAGACTCACCCCGACATCGCTAAGTCGCTCGTCGACCCTCTCTTCGCTGCGCGAAAAGAGGGTAAGGTTATTATAATGAAAAAAGAATAATTATGGACCATTCAGCCTGCCCGGTTTGCGGCAGTCCGCTTAAGTTAAAATACAAGTTGCGTTTCAACGTGTACGAATGCGCCAATTGCGGCTTGCAGCATTCGGATGCGCAGTTTGAACACTCCTTTCAATCTGACCTGGAATCAACGGCCCGCGATATCGGTTTGAAGCAGTTAAGACTCAAAAACTTTGCCACTATTATTCATGAACTGCAAAAACTGAAGCCGGGCAAACTAACGGGGCTCGAAATAGGCAGCGGAAACGGCTGGTGGCTAGAAACCTGCCGGGCTAATAATATTGATTGTACGGGGATAGAGCCGGAGCATATCTATGAAAATTACCATAAAGAGAACAAGCTGAATCTAGTTTACGGCTTTTATCCTGATGTTAGCCCGAAACGCGATGGGGGATATGACTTTATCATTTTTAATGATGTATTTGAACACATCCCCGATATCAACAGCCTGGTTGAAAGCCTGAAACAGGACCTGGCCAATGACGGCGTCCTGATCATCAATATCCCGATGAGTACCGGTTTCTTTTACCGCATGGCAAAGCTGCTCCATGCATTCGGGCTGAACAATTCATTGACACGGATGTGGCAGTTTAATTTCCATAGCCCTCACATGAATTACTTTAACGAGCAGAATATGAAGCTGCTTTTGACTAAGCATGACTTTGATTGCATTAACGTGTTCAAGCTGGATTCCCTGGATTTCTCCAGCGTGCGGGAAAGAATACTCGCCGACAAGGGCGTGAATAAACTGAAGGGAACGGCCATGGCCTCGGCTTTAACCCTCATGAAACCGGTGATCACCAATTCGGAGCCGGATATAAAGGCCTTTTTCTTTAAGAAGAAATAAATAAACAAAACCGTCATGGCGAGGAACGAAGCCATCTCTACACATGCAAATCAATAAGCGAGATGCTGTTGTGGAGCAGGGTATATCAAACTATAGCCAACTTTTCTATTAAACAAGTGTGAGGTTCGTTGACTGGCCAAAGTTCGGAGATCGCTTCGTTCCTCGCCAAGACGTTCGCTTAATTGCCACCGCGCCTGTTTTTCCTGGCAATCGCCAGCGCAAGGTTATTCTTCAGCAAGGTATTATTAGGGTTGATCTGTAAGCCCTTGTAACCCACCTTAATGGCATTGTCCCATTGCCCTAATCCATTATAAGCCGCACACATGTTATTGTAGGCGAGATCATAATAAGGTTTGAGTTCTAAAGCGCTTTCACTGGCAGCTATGCATAAATAATAGAGCTTGAAATTATAGTAGGTCTTACCCTGGTTGATGTAATCCTCAGCGGTAGGTGCTTTTACCGCAATTTTCAGATCAACCGTGTGATTTTCAGCGAGTGACAGGTTGTTTTTAGCCAATGCAAAGTCGGGTTTAAAACGAAGCGCTGTTTTCAACGCTTTTACAGCCTCATCGAATTGCTGCAGGGCGATATGAGCGCTGCCAATGTTATTATAAGCTTCGGCATAATTTGGCCTTAAAACGATGGCATGGTTGGCTGCATCTATGCATTTGTCATACCTGCCGTCAAGATAATAGTCGAGGCTCAGCTGCAAATATTTTTCAGGAGTTGGTGATTGTTTTATGCGTTCAGCGTCCAGGTCGGTTTTGTTTTTTTTATTGACGGCCTCATACAGGAAACCCCTCGCATCCGGGTCACCCGGTAAAAGCTTCAGCGTATCGGCAGCCAGCAGTTTCAGGTTATCCCACTCGGCTAAGGCCTCAAATGTTTTCATCAGGTATTTACGCGTGCCCTCATCGGAATTGGACAAGCTAAGTGCCTTTTCGAGTACCCATTCAGCCTCGCGGTATCGTTTGGTATTGTACAAAAATTCGCCGTATAATTCATAAAGCACCGGGTAATTCGGGCCAAGCAGGATACCATTGATAAAATATTTATCGGCGTCATCATAATTCCCCAGTTTCTGTTTCAGCACACCGATGTTCGCGTAAATATAGGAGTAGTTTGGCGCCAGCTCCAGCGCCCTGTCAAAGTATAATTGTGCTTCTTTATAATTGCCTTCAGTTTCTAATATGTTGCCGAAATTCATCATGCCGCGCCCGTTTTTTGGGCTTTTCAATGTTACATTCTCCCACAGGGTGTGTTCGCTGTGCCATACAATATTGCGTTTCCAGGTACCATAGCCACATGCGATAAACAGGATCAAAACCGGCGCCCACAATAGTTTTTCGCTGGAGATGGTTCCCCGATCTATTAACCTGAAAACCAGCAAGCCAATGGCCCAGCTTACGCTTAACGCGAGTCCCACGAAGGGGAAAAACATGCGGTGATCATTCAGCACTTCACCCAGCGGGATAATGCTTGACGTAGGCGCCAGCGCTAAGAAGAACCATAGTATCCCGAAACTGATGGGCCTTAGCTTCGCTTTCGCTGAAGTGTAAAAAGCGATACTGATCATCACCAGGATAAACAGGCAACCGGCGAAGAAACGGACGTTCCAAATACTATCGAGCGTACCCCAGTCGCTGTCGGCGCTTAATCCGGTCGGCCAGAAAAATTGGGTAAAATAATGAAGTATTACAAACGGTTGTGTGATGAGGTAATGTAAAGGCGATGTGCCTCCGGGTACCCATGTTTTTGGCGTGAACCTATCTACCAGCATATACAACCCTCCGCAGATGATGAATGCTGGAATTGATCTTTTCACTGCGTTCCACAGCAGTTTCAAATTCGTTTTCCTGAAAATACCGCCGAGGCTTACGCCCTCTTCAAACAGCAGTAGGTAAAAGAAAAATATCGGAGCGAACATGACAGCAGGAGGTTTTGCAAGGATACCGATAACAACAGGCAGCAAGTACAGGAATGTCCTTCGGCAGAACTTCGAACCGGTGTAAAGGGCGAAACCCGCAACAACGGCCAGCGTTGATTGTACATCGGCGCGGGCTATGATGTAGTTAACCGTTTCGGCCTCAACAGGGTGCAGCAGGTACCAGGCTGTAGCGAACAGAGCCACATAGATCACATTTTTACTGGCCGATGCCAGGCCATACATTTTGTTGAAGAAGTAAATCATCAGCAAACCCTGCAGCAGGAAGAGAATAAATGTGGAAAGATGAAAGAAAAAAGGGTAATCGTAGCCATTGTTAAGCCAGTAATCGATAGCAAGTGAAGCAGTGGTAACCGGTCTGTACGATTGGTTTTGAGGCAGCACGCTGCTTGTTGTGCCATCCTTAAAAAACAATGGGATGTTTTTGATATTCCGGATATTGGGATTGTTGACGATGGAATGGCTGTCGTCAAAATGAAAGCCGTTATAAAAGTGGTTGGAATAAACCGCGGTTACCGCGATCAACATCAGGCCAATATAGAATAGCAGGGTATTTCTTTTCACAATAGCGTTTACGTAAATGACAGGGCAAAAATTACTAACTTTTACCGGAAATTTGGCATAAGCCTTTCTTTATATTTGACCCATAACTGTTTGACAGATGAGACTGATCACAAAACCGGCACCGGATGAGTATCCGGCATACGCAGAAATGTACATCAAACTGTTACCTGATGACGGGCAGATACTGGATCATCTTGCAAGGAATTTTCAATCCGCTAAAGACCTGGTGCTATCGTTGCCGGCGGAAAAACTGCTTTACCGCTATGCCGAAAATAAATGGACGATAAAAGAAATACTGGTGCATATTATTGATGACGAGCGGATATACGCTTATCGCGCGATGTGTTTTGCGCGCGGAGAAAAGACGCACCTTCCGGGTTTTGAACAGAACGAGTACGCGATAAATTCGGGAGCCAACGGGAGGGATATTAATAGCATATTGGAGGAGTATGAAGCCGTGCGCAGATCGACCATCGCGTTATTTAATGGCCTCCCTGAAAACTCATTAACTAATACAGGAGTTGCCGACGACAAGAAGGATAGCGTAAGGGCGTTGTTGTACCATTTGGCCGGGCATGAATTACATCATATCAACCTGATAAAAGAACGTTACTTGTGATTTGACTAACATATAGCAAGAATTATGGACGCCCAAATACTTTCCAGAGAAGCCAAGATCGACCTTTTTGCGCGGTTGGTGGAAACTAATCCTTCCGCCCGGCTTAAGGGGGACACGATGCCTTATTGCTCGATAAACGGCCATATGTATTGTTATCTTTCCAAGGAGGGCGAATTGGCTTTGCGCTTGCCTCCAGATAAACGGACGCAATTTATTGAGCAGTACAACACCACACTAATGACCGCTTACGGTATCGTACAAAAAGAATATGTGGTAGTTCCAGATTTCCTGCTGACGGACACCGAAGCATTAAAGCCATGGTTCAATACCAGCTTTCTGCACGTAGGGTTGTTAAAATCCAAGCCAACTACCAAGAACAAGAATTAAATCCCGTAAATACATTTGTACCATGAAAAAGATCATCGTTCTAACTACATTCATTTCATTGATCGCTTATGCTGTATCGGCACAAACCCGGATAGCTGCCAAAGACGCTGCGAAGCACCTGAAAGAAACGGTAACTATTGCCGATAAAGTTTACAGCACTAAACTTATTGGGAACACCAATATGGTCTTGCTCGACCTGGGCGGCGAACATCCCAATCAGTTTCTTACGGTAGTGATCAAAGGCGAGGACCGCGCCAGGTTCAATGGCAAACCTGAGGAATACTATAAGGGCCGGGACGTGACCGTGACCGGGAAGCTTATTGATTATAAGGGCAAGCCTGAGATCGTTGTCAGCTCGCCTGATAACTTAAAGTTAACACTCAATGACAATATCGTTAAGCCTAAGGTGAAAACAGGGAATTGACCGAACTGAATATTGACCAGTTGCTATGCCCGAAGCCCGAGTTTACAGCAAAACCAGGATAGCGCCCACGCCCAGCGGGTTTTTGCACCTGGGTAATGCGCTTTCTTTTGCGATTACAGCCGCGATCGCCGAAAAAGCCGACGCCAAAATACTGCTCCGGATAGATGACCTCGACCGTGAAAGGGTGCGGAAGGAATATGTGCAGGATATTTTCGATACACTGAATTTTTTAGAAATACCCTGGCATGAAGGGCCGCGAAATTTCCGGGAATACGAGAACGAATATTCGCAGATACATCGGTTGGATTTATATAACGATGCGCTGGAAGAACTCAGAAAGAGCGGGCAGCTATTTGCGTGCACTTGTTCAAGAACCCAAATAAGGGATACCAGTCCTGATGAAATTTACCCCGGAACCTGCCGCGATAAGGCAATCCCTTTAGAAACTAAAGGGGTAAGCTGGCGGTTGCGCACTGAGAGTGCCGAAGAAATAGAGATCAATACCCTGGATCAGGGGATCATCAAAACAAGGCTTCCAATGGCGATGCAAGATTTTGTTGTGCGGAAGAAGGATGGTTACCCGTCCTATCAGTTGGCCTCGGTGATCGATGACGTGCATTTCGGCGTCGACCTGGTTGTGCGGGGCCAAGACTTGTTTGATTCTACCTTAGCACAGTCCTACCTCGCGTCTACGCTTCAGGCCGAGGCCTTTCGAAAGGCAACTTTTCATCATCATTCTCTGCTCAAAGCACCTTCAGGCGGCAAATTGTCCAAATCGGCAGGTGATACTTCTATCCGTTATTTACGTGAGCAGGGTAAAAAGCCATCGGATGTTTATACCGAACTTGGCGCGATGCTGGGGCAAAAAGAACACGTCAAAAATTGGCAGCAATTGGGGGAGGTGGTATCTATATAATAGCAAAGGCCGCCAATCGGCGGCCTTTGTGGGAGTTACTGGGTTCGAACCAGTGACCCTCTGCTTGTAAGGCAGATGCAGATCGCTTTCATAGCTACTTAAGCATTTACAGTCATTTACACATCATTCTATTAATCAATGTTTTAAACTTTTAAAGTTTAAATACTTTAACATCCGTTTACCAGTTTTTACATTCTCTGCTTCGAAATTGCTTCGAAATTTTCGAAGCACTATATTTGGTTATGAACACATCAACATATCTTCACCTATACACCCAACGCGAAAAAAAAGCAGGTAGATATCCTGTTAAAGTTAGGGTTGTTTACCTGCGAAAATACCATGACTATAGAACTAAACTTAGTCTCACCAAAGAAGAATTTGCGGAAGCAAGTGTGGCTTCTCCAAAGAAAAAGTATTTACAAATCCGTAAAGATCTTGACGAAATAAATATCCGGGTAAATAACATTCTGTCGGAAATTGGAATTTTTAGTTTTCAAAAGTTCAAGGACGCATACCACGGTCGGATTAAAGATGCCTCAAATATCTTCTCTTTTTATGAAGAATATATAGATGTTCTAAAGCAAGATGGTCAACTAAAAACAGCTATTGGATACAACACTGCCATGAACTCGCTAACGAAATTTAAGCCCTCTATAGGGTTTTATGATATCGATGTACGATTTCTAAAAAACTATCATAACTGGTTGTTGGAGCAACCTATTTCAAAAACAAAACGAGGGGTGTCTGAAACGACGATAGGCATTTATATGCGCAAGTTAAGGACAATCTACCTTTATGCGGTTTCTAAAGGCATCGTAAAAATGGGTCCTGAATATCCTTTTGGCAAAAGAAAGTATACCATTCCAGCAGGACGGAACGTAAAGAAAGCATTAACACTCGCAGAAATTAGATTGATATACGAGTATGAGCCTATAGCCGGCAGTGCGGAGGATAAGGCCAAAGATTTTTGGATGTTCAGTTACCTATGCAATGGGATCAATTTCAAGGATATTGCATTGTTGCGGCGATCCAACATTGATGGAAATATGCTAAGATTTATCCGGGCTAAGACAAGAAGAACAAATCAATCAGATCAGACATTGATATCCTGCCCAATAACCGAAAAGTTGAGCAGCATAATAAACAAATGGCAAGTCAATAACAGCCTGGCCAGCGGATATTTATTCGATATTCTACACGGGGATGACGATATAGAGGTCCAACAGAAGAAAATCGATCAGTTTATTAAAACAACCAATAAATACGTCAAAAGAATATGTGAGCGTGTTGGTATAACAAAGAATGTGACTACCTATTTCAGCCGACACTCAGCCGCTACTATAATGAAAAAGGCCGGAGTATCTGTAGAATTGATAAGCGAGTCGTTGGGCCACGCTGATATTAAAACCACCAGGAACTACTTAGACTCATTTGATGATGATTCAAAATTGTTGATCGCCGAAACCCTATCAAATTTTTAGGATACGTGAAGGTTGACCTTAAACGAATAAAATGTGAATAGTTAAGGTTACTGACAGGTATAAATAATTCTAAAATCGCTCGTTACATTTGAACTAATTTCCCTTCGGAGGCTTAGGTACATAATGGTAGATATAACTCAACGTATACCTATTTTGATGCTTTCCTGTTTTAGGATCTACTGATACTGAGTACGATAGATCGTACGACTTTATATTTGATTTGGCTTTTGCAAATGAATTGTAAATTTTGTGATCAAGTTTGTTCACGTCCGGAGCGGCCACGATGATCGTTGGATCAGAACCCAAAGCTTTTCCCCAAGCCTGAAATTGGGTAAAGCTGCTCGTCTGCACTGTCATGGAATATATAATTTCGCCTTTTGCTTCCGACGATGATAAGTGAACGGTTTCCCTGGTGACAGTATCCAGGTTATTTTCAAAACCTAAATCGAACGTGGTTTGACCAGTATCCCATTGTTTTGAAACGAGAATATCTCCATGCGCGGATAAAGTGTCGAGGGCGCGGACCAAACCCGTATCAGGCTTATTGATCGGGGTAGACAGATATTTCATAATTTTCGTAATATCCTTTACCGCAAGCTGGGCATTTACATGGTGACTCAGAAAAAGAATCAGCAGCAAAAAAAATAGTTTTTTCATCAATCTGGTATGTAACGTGGATCGCCAGGACAAATACACTCTCTAACCAAGCCGCCGTTACCATCATCAACCAATTGATAATGACAGCCAATAGCAAAATTACAATTGGGATCAAAGTTAGCTTGAAGATTGTCGGTCTTAAGCATGATGTTTGAGTCTCCATCATAAAACCCATGCTTTTGAAGGATGGGGACAATTTCCCTGAACATATTGTTCAGCCGAGCATTGGTTTCCTTTTCTTCCTGTGCCATTTTTGTGAGCTTTTTTAATTTATAATAATGTTATGTTTTGACTATCTGAAAGTAGCGGATTTGTCCCCGGTACCCAAGCTTTTAGTATTACTGTTCCACGATAAAGTGTCTGATTTGGTGAAAAATTAAATGTTGCGTTACCCGTTTTATCACTTAGCACCGTGCTGCCATTTCTGAAATTCCCGACAGGGTTACCCAGAGTATCCGTTGCCGATGCCTGGACAATCGTTCCCTGAGTCACAATACCGGTGGAACGAATCAAGTTCAAGGAAAGTGTCACTTCATTTGTTGCTGTGGAAACTGTGACAAACTGAGCACTAACAGATGCCTTTACGGTTTGAGGCAATGCCGGCGTAAACTTAATGGTTACAGAGCTGCTAATATCAACTGCTGTAACCGTAACCACTGCAGTGCCCGTATCGGCAGGGCAAACTAAAATTGCTGTCGCAGTTCGATTGCCGTCATTAGTGGCTGGCCTAAGACTGGTGATAGTCGTTGAACTCTTTTGTGTATCGTAAAATAGCCCGGCTGTCGAAAAAAAGGTAAGACTATACATGCCAGGCTGTGTTTTTCCCGGAATTTGAGCAACTATATTTACCGTACTGGCACCATCTGCCGGTGCACTCGCTGGTGCAGATAAAGATTTAATGACATCACTCACTGCAGGCTGTGTCTCTTTGTAACATGCGGAAAGAAATAATAAAAATATGATCAAGCAGAGATACTTTTTCATAGGGAAAATAATTTGCTGAAGTTTGAAAATATTGTACCTATCCTTATATCCATAGAGGCGCCTATATAGGGTACCGCATTTACTGCCTTATCACTGAGCAAAAAATTCGGATTCAATTTGTAATAAAGCAATCCGCCGGCGTTTATTTTGAAAAGATTGTTGATCCTGTAACCGAGCCCAACCATTAAATTATCCGAACCGAATAAGTCTGCGCGATAATATTGCTTTGCCTGGCTATTTAGAGTTACACCAAAATTCAAGGAGAACTTATCGATAAATCTCAACCCAGTATACTGTTTATACATTTTAGCATATCTGAATGGAATTGTCGGATCAAAGGCCCGGAAATAAATGTCAACCCCGATATAACTTGACCCCCTAAAAAATCCATTTTGCGGCAGGCCGAAGCCAATAAAGCCCGCATCAACCGTCACCACGCTGGTTGTTCTTGTATCAATCACAAAAGAATTGAAATCGAGCTTGTTGATCGACCTTGTATCGAAAAGTATGGGCCGAGCAGCGGTATGCACCGTGTCCTCGTAATTTACATGTTGGGTTGGATCGTCAATTGCCGCTTTCAAAAGAACAGGATTATAGTTTGCCGTGACCCCAATATCTGAGTGTACTATATTGGAGATAACGAGTTTAACCTGATCATCCGAAAGGCCTTGATCCATCACCTGATTCCTAACTTTTTCTATATAATAAATCCAAACATCTTCCTTTGATAGCTCCCATTCGTCACCGCGCAATTTTTTTTTATGATTAAAAGGCTGCAGGAGTGTGGCAATATCTGTTACATGGGTGCCCCCATCAGGGCGCTCGTGATAGATCGCGAACAACACGTTCGTTATTTGCGCCAATTCATCGTCGGTCATTTTTTGGAAAACTTCGAATTTAAATTGTCCCTGTGGACTCAATGGTGGCACCATTATTTCATATTCCGAATAGCCCTTTTTTGCATCCGTGGGTGCTGCCGAAAGTGGGTTTTTAACATTGGCTAATGTTACCCATACCGCATCAAATTTCGAATTCTCCGTACCGGTGTATCCAGGAGTTTTCAAGCCAGCAATTATTTTATCAAGAAGGCCGAAACATAAAACTTGAGGATCAGTATCCTTGATATAAACATCAATGTAAAAAAAGCGATCGTACGGTGCTGGTGCTGATGAGACATTCCAGTTGGGATCTAATACTATATGAGGAGGGTTCGGAGGAAATATGTCGCTGAATGTCCGAGGGCGGAACATTGCATAAGGGCTTTCCTGCGAGAATGCTGCCAAAGTCCCAACTATCAGGAAAATTGTAATAAAAAATTTCAAAGTTTAATAAATTTATTAGTGGCGAAGATCAACAGCGAAGCTATCTCATGCCCTTATCGCGTTCGAGATGGGCCCAAGGGGCTAAACAAATCGACACTAATCCACCACGCTTTTGAATACTATGAATCTATGAAAAAGCATTTTAAAAAAATACCGTGAAAACACCCTAAAATTTAAGGTGTTTTCACCGGAACTTTAAGCAGTTGTGGATATTATCTAAAGCCAGAAATCCTAAGTCAAATTTTTGAATTTATTCGTAAATCCTTGTTTTGCGCTGGTATCGTGTAACTCTTTTCTATTTTCGGTTGGCAGTATTACCATTATAATTACCGCAGTCGCAATACTTCTAATGGCCATATTCTATACGTTATTCGATACCCATAAATATACCCATAAATACCCATAATTTACAATACCCGCAGTTATACCCATAAATAACCAAATAAGTTAAAAAGGTGCGTGCGTGTGAATGTGAACGACTACTCTCAAACCCTGGTTTTCTTCATGTTTGCTGAACTTGAAAACTTTTGATCGCCATAAATAAATAAAATAGCTATGATTTTGCGTTTTCAGCGCTTTAAACTTCTAAGGTTTATAAGTTGCATGTCGATAGTTTCGATAAACTAACCTATATAAGCATGTAGCATCTCAGCTATTCTTCAATATAATATATCCAGAGCCACTTGCAATACCCTGGTTATCAGTAATAATAAAAAATGCATGTACCGAAAGGATATTACGTCGCTGATATGACGGTCCGGCGCTACTATAAATAATGGTATGGAAACCCAGGCAGATGATCCGCTGTTACCTAAACGCGTAGTGGGGCTGGTTATAACAGGTGATATTACCTGTATAAATAGCTATGATATGACAAAAGCGCTTGAAAGACAAATAGCAAAAGATAACGCGGGGTAAAACATCAGCGAGAAACATGAATGCGCCACTTCACGATCTGAAACAGTATCGATCGGCTGAATGAAATCGGAGCCCGGTTTAAGGGTTTCCTGGAAAAGGGGATCGATCTAGAGAAAACCATCCATAAAACAAAGGTATATTTAGTTAATATCGAATGACCTTCTTTATATTACAGTAGTCTCAAACCTGCTGAAACTGATGCCGGACCCCTGACACTATTGTCACGTATCCTCTCAAAAAGGTTTCTATATTTTTTTTCTACCCCAAATTTTTGAACCCCTATTTCGCACTGTAAGTGCCTGTTCATCAGGCAACCCCACCTCTGTTTCGGCTTGCGGGGTACCCCCGGTACACTATTTTTCACGGTCAGCATCTACCTCAGTTCCCATTCTGAAAAAACACCAGCGCTTCCACGCCTGATATGACCTATGGGTTCTCCACCCATCCTGTAGCGGCTTTAGTACAATCCGCGCCACGTAACCAACAGTTTCATTAATAACAAAAACAAAAAAACATGGTAACATTCAACAACTTCGCCCTTCGCCAGAACGCGGACGGGCAGCTATTTCTTGACCTTGAACTCAATGTCGTATTCGCCCCCCAGAAAACCATAATGCGTATGAGTTTCCCTGCTTCACCGGGTTATACACCACAACCAGGACTACCTATCACAGAAGGCGATGTGAGCATTTTCGACCAGGAAAAGGAGACTGATTTATAAAAACAGTCCAGATATTCTGGGAAACTCTCCGATAAAACTTATGAAGTTTTAAATCACAAAAGTTTAACTATTAAACCTTTAAAGTTTATTCAATGAAAACCAACAACATACAAAAAACTATACCCTTATCGGTATTCGCTGATGCCGCGGTTACATTTTTCAAATGCAAACCTGAAGATATCGGGATTGAGATGATGACCGAGAACCACGAAGCTTTAGTGCAGTTCAAGAACGCCAGTTACAAGATCAGCACGCGCGAAAAATTGCGGGATGATATTGAAGATATGTTAACCCACGCCGATCGAGCGCAAAGTATAAACTTATCAATCTGGATTCAGGTCACCAGAAATACTATGACGATCGGGCGGTTCTTGCCAAATGTGGTTCGAAACCTTGAAGATATCCAGCAGGCTCGTATTCTACGGCTGGCGCTTGTCTTAAACGCGCATTCGGAAGATCAATATGAAACCTTCTGGCGAACCCTGAACAGTATTGACAGAACCGGCGTAATGCTGGCGAATGCTATCGTTAGTGCCAGGGAAGCTTATCCTGGTGACGGCCTCCTGGAGGATATTACCGATATGATGATCCTGAACGGCATCACCGTATACAACGTCTTCGAGGGTGGCATCTTTCAAGAGCTTTACGCTGACGATGACCAAAACACGCATCCTGAGTTCTATATCTACTCGGTAGAAGGCACGGTTAACGAATAGAAAACCCAAAGCCCCTGAGCGGCTATTGCAACGGGGCTTTTCTATTTCTTCTAAATTTTTAAAGTTTATTTATTAAACTTTTCAGGTTTTAAATACAGTAGGTTTATTTTTCGGGTCAAAGATTCTCTCCATTAAAACTCAGAAGATTTACTTACGTGATTTCTCATAAAATTAAGATGAAAGTTTATAAATTAGTCTGAATGAAATTTAGACCTTGCCCTTATCTTTTATTAATCCCCCTTTTAGTCATAATTGGGTTAATGTCTTCATGCGGTGACCTGATCGAACCCTCAATAAAGAATAGCACTGTTATATTGGAAGCCCCTGTAAATCAATACCCAAGCACAAGCTACACGGTTAATTTTTGGTGGGATCAGGTTAATAACGCGTTGTCCTATCACTTGCAGGTCGTTACACCAACATTTGCGTCGCCCGGTAGCTTGGTATTGGATACGATAATTAAGGAGAACACCTTTTCATATACTTTTAATCCTGGCAATTACGAGTGGCGGGTACTGGCTGAAAATGGAAGTACCCAAACGGCGTATGCTGGCCCGAGAAGTTTTAGTGTTGCCGCATCGTCTATAAAAGGTCAGGCTGTGTTGCTGACCTCACCTGCAAATAATTCACTCACGAACCAGAGCGAGGTCACATTCCAATGGGGTACATTATATGGTGCGACAAAATACCAGCTTGAGATCGACACCAATAATTTTATTAATGAAGGTGCTGCATTGTACAACCAGGTTGTGCCCGGCCAGCAGATCAGTTTTACTTTTCCAAAAGACCAAACCTATCAATGGCGCGTTAAAGCTGAGAATGATACTGCGCAAGCACAGTGGTCGGCTATTTACCAGATAACTTACGATCACACCCCTCCGGCACAGGTTACTGTGGTTTCACCGGCTGACAAGGCGACCTTGCCGTTACCGGTTTCCCTGCAATGGAACGCAACCTCCACAGCGGTAAAATATAAATTATACGTTTACCAAAGCAACGGCACAACTATCTACAATCAAAACTTTCCAATATCCTTAACCTCAACATCATACAGTTTCAATTTGGGTAAGTCTGGGGATGTTGTTTACTGGACCGTTACCGCAATTGATGCGGCGGGGAACGAAAGCCAGCCGGGTACGTTAAGAAGTTTCACCTTACAGTAGGCGTGATGAAAAATAAAAACCTTACTTATGTTTTGATCGCCGCGGTCACATGTGTTTGGGGCCTGATCCTTTACCGGATTTTCGCGGCCGTTGGGGATAGTGGCGATTCGGCAATGATTAACACAACAAAGCCGGTAAAAGAAGCCTATAACGACTACGCCATTCCAAAAGATACCACAAAGCTTTTCCTCAATTACCGTGATCCGTTCGGATTAGTTAAACAAAAGGATACAACAATGAAAGTTGCCCGTGTTAATCTGTCTAAAAACATACCCGTAGTTGTTAAACCCAGCATCAACTGGTCATTTATTACTTATTCGGGTTATATCCGTAATCCATCTTCAAAGAAACTAATTGCGTTGATGAGTATTAATGGACAAAATACAACTATGAGCGAAGGGGAAACGAAAAACCATGTTAAGCTGCTAAAGAATCTAAAAGACTCTATTAAGATCAGCTATGCAGGTAAAACAAAATTTATTGCCATCAGGTCCGCCACTTTATGAAATATATAATCGCGATTTTCCTTTGTTCATTTTCTATTGCGGCACTAGCCCAAAAGATGCCGGATGAAGGATTTAATAAGGTCAGAATTACTTTGTCCGACCTAACCATCCTGGCGGAGATTAATCCGGTATCTTCAAATCCCACCGTAAAGTCCAACTTATTTTACTTTTGGTACGAGGCTAACGCAATTCATTCAACCCAGGGCGGTTTTAGTGGAAAATTACTGAATGGTCTGTATAGCGAATATTATCCCGAAAGGAACCTGAAAAGACAGGGCAGCTTCAAGAAAGGCCTAAAATCCGGGCTCTGGAAAAGCTGGAATAGAGACGGAACCTTAGCAGAGCTCACCAAATGGAAAATGGGAATACAAATTTCAAACGAAAGGGTGCCGCTATGGAGAAGGCTCCCTTTTTTAAGGAGCAAGAAAGATAAACCGGCCACGGATACTTTAAAGAAAGCTGGTTGAGAACCAACCCCACTCATGCTCAAAGCGTCGGCTTTATATATCGTCATTATTATTTCCCTGGTCATAGCAGTACTATGCTCCTCTTTGATCGTTACCGCCTATTATTACCGTGCTGAATACCAAAAGAAGTTCCGGTATGATCAATTGCAGAATAACCTCGGTTCCGCGATCAATATACTATCGACAGCACCGGATTCAGTGTACCGGAATGAAAAGACTTTTAGCATATTCAACCAGGATAACGATTCGGTATCCTTACGAAAAATAAACTGGGGGGTATTTGATGTCGGGGTTACGAAAGCATTCATACAAAAAGATACGCTGTATAAAACCTTCTTCATCGCCCATACAATCGACTCCTCTAAATGGGCTGCATTGTATATTGTCGATGAGGACCGCCCGGTCTCACTAAGTGGAACTACCACGATACGTGGAAACGCATACCTGCCAAAAGCTGGCGTTCAGCAGGCTTATGTTAATAATTTGGCGTATAAGGGTGATAAGAGACTGGTGATCGGAAATAAATACCTAAGCACTAAATTGCTTTCGCCTCTGGACCCCAAAAGGATAAGTCAATTGTCCGATTGTTTTATGCTCCAAGGTGACAGTTCGATACGCAAAGACTCAATCTCCCGGTCTTTTCTTAAGCCTATAAAGATCGTTGATTTTAAAAAGCGAGCGGTTGAGCTTAAGAATACGACCCTAGCGGGCAACATCATGCTTTGCTCGGATACTACCGTCACCATTGACAGCACAGCAACGCTCGACAACGTGTTAGTTTTTGCCAGGGGCATTATTGTAAAAAATGGCTTTCACGGTAAATGCCAGCTATTTGCAACCGACTCAATAAATGTCGGGAAAAGAAGCCATTTTGAATATCCTTCCTGTCTTGGAATTGTTCGGTCCAAACAGCCGAAGGTCAATTCACAAGCTAAAATAATTGTAAAGGACAGTTCAGTATTCAACGGCCTGATCTTTACTTATGAAAAGACGAAGACAGATATGAAGCCACTGGTAACTATCGGAAAACGTGACACGGTAAGAGGGCTGATATATTCACAGGGCATACTGGAATTGAATGATAATGCCGTCATCAATGGGAGTGTTTCGACTAAGAGGTTTTTATATCGAACCGCTTTCACTTTGTATGAGAATTATCTGATCAATGTCACCTTAGATTCGAAAGCGCTATCCTCTTATTACCTGACCAGTGAAATGATGCCGGTATCGGAAAAAAATAAAAAGATACTACAATGGATAGAAGGCAATTAAAGATCACAAAGGTTGGGGGCTCGACTATCCTGGAAGTTCTTATTTCCATGATCGTTATTATTGTGGTGTTCGGAATAGCCATGATGATCTATGGAAATGTAATACGTTCATCACTCTCAGCAAAAAAAATCAAAGCTGAGGCGATACTCCAGGAAAGGCTTTTGGATATAGAACATCGCATGAACAGCCAGGACGAAACTGTAACTATAGGAGACTTCTCGATCGGCCAGGAAATTAAGGGTTACAGCGACAGCAGTCATTTGATACAGGTGCATTTAACCGCCTGGGATAATAACCACCAAAAAGTTGCCGAATTGCAAAAAGTGATCATCAATCCATGAGTTTAAAAAGGATCAGAGCATTCACGATTATTGAGGTCACTATAGCCATGCTGATCTCAGCGATGGTGATCGGCATTACCTACAGCATTTTTTTAATTGTAAGCAGATCATATCAGTCCTTTAATACAAACAATGATACTATGGCCGTGGTTTTAAAGCTGGATGAACTACTTCGCAAGGATTTCGATCGTTCTTTGGCTGTTTGGAAAGATACCTCTGGCATCGAGATCCAGTACCCCGGCAACAGAGTCCGTTATAAATTTGACACGGCATATGTCGTCCGGATCGGGGTCAGAACGGATACATTCAAGGTAAAAACTGACTCCATGAATATCTCTTTTGAAAACCAACCAATCGACGAATTGAAAGCAATAGAAGAACAAAACCGCCTCGACCAATTGGACTTGTCACTGTTTTTTCAAAACGAAAAAATTACGTATCATTACCATAAAGTTTACAGTTCAGCAAACCTCATCAACCGTAACCCCAATGCCTTCAATTGACCTCAGCCGGTACGAAACCAAGAAGAAAGCAACGCCTCCTTCAAATGACCATAATGGTGGTTTGATCACCTTGTTAAACAAGGACATAAGTTTCGGCAGTCAAGAGCTAAATGATAAGAAAAAGGAGGCATTATATCTTGAACTGAGTTCCTTATTACAGGCCGGTATTAACCTGAAAAGTAGCCTGGAACTCATTACGTCCGACCAGCAAAAAGAAAAAGACAAATTACTTTTCAAGCAGGTACAGGATGATGTTGTGCGTGGCAGCGCCCTTTCATCGGCGTTGCAGCGAAGCGGTAAATTCTCGCTCTATGAAATATACAGCCTGCAAATTGGTGAAGAAACCGGCAAACTGATCGAAGTACTGCAGGATCTGGCAACGTTCTATCAAAACAAGATCAAACAGCGGCGAAAGATCGTTTCGGCACTCACCTATCCTTGCGTAGTGCTTACTACATCGCTGGGAGCGGTATTCTTTATGCTGAAGTTCGTCGTGCCCATGTTCGGGGATGTGTTTAAACGCTTTGGCGGCAAATTACCCTGGATTACCGAAAAGATCATCGCAGTTTCACAGGCCATGGAAAATAATTTCTGGAGAGTATTTATCTTACTCTTGCTGATTGCTGTTTTTGTCTACAGCAGCCGGAAAACAGAACGGTTCCGACAAATAGCTTCTAAAATACTTTTAAAAGTTCCTGTTGCCGGTAATCTTATCCAAAAGATATACTTGGCGCGTTTCTGTAATTCGATGCGCCTGTTGATCAATGCCCATCTGCCTTTATTACGAGCCATAGCGCTTTGCAGGCAAATGATCGGCTATTACCCGGTTGAGTCGTCCCTGCAACAAGTCGAGGATGATATTATGAAAGGCAAATCGCTACACCAGAGCATGCAGCAGTTTCCGGTTTATCCTTCCAAAATGATCCAGTTGATCAAAGTGGGCGAAGAAACCAATCAATTAGACTACTTCTTTGCCAAAATATCCGAACAATACATTGAAGAAGTGGAATATAAAACTTCCACTTTAAGCAGTATGATGGAGCCACTGATCATTATTTTTCTTGGGCTTATCGTAGGCGTAATCCTCATCTCAATGTACCTGCCTCTGTTCCAGATGAGCAATAGTTTTCAATAAATGATCGTCACAGACCCGCTATAAGTCTGAGCACCATTCTTGACGTTGACAATATAATAGTAAACACCCGAGGGCAGCTGTTTACCTTTCGACGTGCCGTCCCAGGGTTTGGCATAACCTTTACTCTCAAATATCTGCTGGCCGTATCGGGTAAATATTCGAACGAGAGCCGTCGCGTCATATTCCAGACCCTGTATATCCCAGGTGTCGTTTATACCATCACCATTCGGCGTAAAGGCGTTGGGAATTACGATATCCGGGCATTCATCGGCTACCTGGATATCTTGCGTGGCTGTGCAACCGTTTGGATCGGTTACCGTTAGCGTAACGGTTTGCGGATGATCAGCTATATAGGTTTGCGCACCTGCCTGACCGTTCCATAAGTACGAAGTCATCCCTGAAGGCGCAGTTATAGTAGCAGTTTTGTGCGCCTGAACACATACGCCGGGATTAGGTAGGTTTAATATCGGATTCGGAAAGAACCGCACATTTATACTAGCATCACTAGTACAGCCAGCAGTCGACGTGACCGTGGCTTTATAAGTAGCCGATGTACTCACTGTGATCTGGTCGCCATTTTGCCCGTTAGACCAGCTAACCACGCCGTTGTCATAGCTTACTTTTAGGTCAACAGTCTGCCCGTCACACAGCGTGGTTTTAACAATCTTCTGAATACTTAGTGTCGGCAGCGGATTAAAGACCACATTCTGTGTGGCGCTTGTTTGGGTACAGGTCGTGCCATCTGTATTGGCTTCGTTACTCGTTATCACAACAGTATAGTTGCCGCTTGTATTAGTCGTCAAAGATGTTTGATTGACATTAGCGCTCAGCAACGTATTGTCCTTGTACCAATTGATCGTATAGGCCGGATCATTTGCAACTGAAATGCTCATCGTAGCGTTATCACCAATGCAATAAGCTGGCTTATCAGCCTTGATTACCGGTACAGGAATTGAAATTAAATCGACCTGTACTTCTTTCGAGGGTACCCACGAACCATCACAAGCGCTAACCTCCACTTTGTATTTGCCGCTTTGAGTAATGTCTTGTGTAGCTGAAGTATTTTCATTCAGCATACCGTAAGCATACCATCTGTACTGATAGGTATCACTGCCTTTGGCGACGAGATTAACCGGCGTCCCAGCACAATAGACCAATTTATCCGGGTAATTAAAGGTAAAAACCGGTGCCGGCGTAAAAACGACGGGCTGAACAACAGAAGATTTTGTGCAGGGCGCTATCGTACTGATTAAGGTAACAGAATAATTTCCATCGTCAGTGAGGTTTATACTGGTGTTATTCTGATCGGTCTGTATTATCTTTCCATCCTTATACCAGTTGATCGTATAGTTTGGGTCAACAGGCGCATCAACGGTTAACACCGCAACATCACCGGCACAGTACTTTGGCTTATCCGCACTGATCACCGGAACCGGCAGATTGATCAGATCTACTTCTATTTCTTTGGATGGGACCCAAGTATCGGTACAGGCACTTACCTCAACCTTGTATTTTCCGCTTTGGGTAACAGTATAATTATAAGCCGCATTCCCGTTCAGCACTCCATTTGTGTACCAGCGATATTGGTAAAGCGGGTTGTTAACCACTTTCAATGTGGTTGAAGTGCTATCGCAATACTGCAGTTTATCAGGATAATCGAAAGTAAATATAGGCGCTTTTATCACTTGCACCTTTAAATGGTTAGTCTCTAAATGAACGTTCTGACATGGGTCATAAAGCACAGCATAGTAATCACCATCCGCACTGATCACCAAAGAGCTAAGCGATTGACCCGGCAGTTCCTGCCCGTCCTTATACCATTGCATAGCTTCGGCGTGGTACTCCTGTGTGTTGATCACTGCTGTTGCAGAGGTTCCGTCACATATCTGTAGTGACGACACATCATCAGCCTGATCTTTAAAGCTGACCGCGTGAAATTGCAGACCATTTACCGATTTCGAATAATCCGGTTTAATTAAGTACAGGCCATTATCACAGGCCACCCAAACGCCGTCCTCGCAATTGGATGTTGTCCCAAGCTGCTGATTAACACAAATATCATTAACCCGGATGTTACCTAATTCATCATAATGAAACAGGGAAAATTGGCGCAATAAGCTTGGCGAACTGGTATATATCGAGCTGCTAAAGTACAGTCCTTTATCGGTCCCTGACAGTAGATTTTGCTTGATAATACCATGCGCATCGGAAGGCTCTCCGGTACCAAATGCGGCCAATCCGTAGATGGTGGTTATTTTATTTACATTGATCCCGTTAAGATAATGACCGGCAGGGGCGTATATCGAATGAAAACTGTCATCGGAGTAATTTTGAAACATCCCCCGGCTGTTGCCCCAGAACAGGTTAGTAAAAACCGCGTCATATAGGTCTATCGATTCAAATACCGGCACTGCAGTATGGATGTTGTAGCCAAATTCATTGCCCCCTTCCCATAGAAACTCGGTGTTTATCGAGCCGTTCGCAAGCGGTATAAAAGTGACAGGTTGATATTGTATAGTATCACCCGTAACAAAATCGCTGGTAAGTGCCGAACTATCCTTATAAAACTCGGTCCGGTAAGTGGCTTCATATACTTTGCTTTCGGCATCGTCTGATTTATCATAGATGGTTTGGCCATCCATATCGTACAGACGAAACCCCTTGTCTGTGGCGATCATTAACGACGGCGGCTGTCGGGGATATTGAAAAACTATGTTCTCTGCTATACCTACAGAATTGACCGTTCCCGGTATGCCGTCGGCGGCGGTAATGAGTTTTGATTGGCCGTTCGTATATTGAACGACATTTGTTGAGTTGGTTGCAATAAAAACGGTGTCTTTACTGCGCCCTGCTATATCGATGAACTGCAAATTGTTGTATGCCGAAAACGTCGCTGTAAAGTTATCCACTATCAGGGTTTGACTATTGATCCGGTAAACCTCGTTATTTTTTGCAAGCACCCATAAATAAGGATCTTTAAAATCCCGTTTTACTTTTAAAACAGTTTTGCCCGCTAAAAACTGGTTGCTTAAATGAAAATCAACATCTTGTTGTTGACCGTAAACCCCCATCCAGGTAAATAACAACAAAACAACCAAAGTATGCAGGCGAGCCATCTGGTGACCGGTTTAGATGCTCTAAGATAGTGAAAAGTTTGAATTGGCAATACCCGACAACAAAAGCCGGCTCCAGGCCAGGCTGTATTCTATTCTTTTAAGGCACAAGTAGCTTTTACCCGTTTTTCCCAATCCTCATACTTGCGCCAGAAGGGTGGCATTTTCATTATTTAGATAATTGCCTACAATTCTGTAACACTATCAGATGCTCCGCGTTTTGTAACAATACCTATTAAAGTTTTAAGGCTATTCTTGTTCGCAATTCCCATTCATTCAAGATGTCTTTTCTGTTACCTTCAAGTAATTTCTCAGTATTGGTATAAATCTCTTTTACCCAATCAAATTTCTTCTCTTCCTTTTTTTCCAAAAACGAAAGAAAATCGAGCAACATTTCATTAGCAGTTTTTTGTTCAGAATAGGCCGCTGAATAAGCTACTGCCTCGAAATGCCTTATAGAGTTGTATCTCTCGTCCTTATAAAACTCATAAAAATTTTCGGCATTTCTAACTTGTGAAAGAAAGGTAGAGTCAACTTGATTTACTAGTGAGGATATTGTATTTGATAATTGCTCTAAAATTTCATTATCATATTCCCACCATTGCCTACTATTTGGTGTTCTTATAAAATCCCCGAAGGATAAGTTGACAAAATTAAAAGGCACGTATAAAGGTTGTACAAAATAACGTAATTCAAACTGCGATTTCGATAGCCCTGATTTATTGAAACATATGCCTCTTAATAATTCATTTACGGGCTTAATTATTAAAGTATCCTGACAAAAATCCCAATAAGAGTTATTTAAACGTGGTATAATTGAATTCGCAATTTTTTTTATCTCTGAAGTTTTCATTTTTATAATTTGATAATTTGGCTTGCATTTGTAATGCCAGGTACATTTTGAATGTATTTGCCTACCTGATTTGTTTTAAGTGTTGCACCCCCCGTTTTTAGATCGAAAATGCTTATTGGTCCACCACTACCAGAAAGTACGATATCGGCTCTACTAGAGCCTTCTTTACCATATTTAACTAAAGCACCGTTCAAGTAAGATTGCTCTGTAGACACACCTTTTAATCCTTTGGCATTAACTAGGTTCTTGAGTTCCGTATGTGCTGCCGTTCCGAAGCCTTTTTGACCTTCAGTCAACCCTGTCGCTGTTACGTTAGCCTTTGCATCGGTTGCGAGTGATCTTAAAGAATTTGTAATACTCTCAATGTCACCCCCTTTTGCAATATCACCTTCGGGAAGGCCTAGTTGCATTCCTTCGCCAAATACCGTTCCAAGAACAGCTGATTTATCACCGTTGTTTCCTGTGGAAAATTTGACAACATTTTTGACCACGCCCTTAACTACCTGATCCTTCGCTTTACCACTCGTGATATTGTCACTTACATTATCGAGCGTGCTAAATGGATCATGCACAAAATTGTTTAGAAATTTGTTAAGGTTGTTTGAAGCTTGGTTAAGATCATTGATCAGAGCATTCGAGAATTTTCGAAAGTTTCCCGTATCTGCTGCCATCCCATCCGGGTCAGTCAGTCTGATCGGATCATTCTCTACGTAATTATAAGGGCTCCACCTCCTTGATTTCTCACTTAAGGGATCAATTGTATTCCACCTTGCTATTACGGGATCATAGAACCTGGCGCCATAATCGTATTGGTTTGCAAGATCGGTCTGCACTTCCTTCCCATTGTAAAGATAACGGTTGTGATTGGAATTGTCCTGTCGCGGGCTGCGTAAGCCGAATGCGTAGTATTCGTCTTCCTGTAGTGCTCTAACCAAGCCGGTATTTGGGTCTTTATCAAACGAAAGTCTTATGTTACCCAAATTGTCGGTCAGGTTATGTTCGTAATGATATACTCCTGCTATTGGTATAGCTCTTCCAGTTTCCGTCTGAACGAATACTACGGTGTTGTTATTATAAACTACTCCGTTCACATAATCCCAGGTGCCGTCGGTACCCGTGTTCCTGATTTTCGTACCATCAGCATCATAAGTATAAGTTGCTATTGTTGTACCCGCTGATGTGACCGTAGTAGGTAAATTCAAAATATTGTAGGCTAATGTTTTACTGCCGCCGTCGCTGCCCGCATTGCCGTTATTGTCATAACTGTATGTTCGAAACGCGCTACCGCTATTGGTGATACTCGCTACCTGGTCGCTAAGTCCGCTGTTCAGGTACGTATAAGCCAGTGTCGCCGGGCTAACACCCGTACGGGTTAATGCGGTGATATTACCCATCGGGTCGTAGCTAATGGTCTCGTTCAGCGTATTGCCGGTCGAAGTGGCCTGCATCAGACGGCTCAACTGGTCATAACCATAGCTGAAGGTCTTGGCACCACTGGTGTTCCCGGTATAGAGCAGTTCAGAGATGTTGCCGTTATATTGCTTGCTTATACCCGCGTCCGGAGTATCGTATCGCAGATCCATATAGAACAGGTTGCCTGCCGCGCCTGCGGTACGCATCCAGCCGCGCTCGTTGTAAGTATAGCCGACATCCTGAAGAAAGGGTGCTGAGCCTGTTTCACTATGGAGATGCTTGGTAAGCAACTGACCGATCTCGTTATAGTCGGACTGGGCGATCAGCACATTGGTACTGCCATTGATCTGCTCAAAGGTTTTCAGCTTGCGCTCTCTGTGATCATATAAGTAATTGTTATTAATAGTCAGCAAGGGGCTAGTTGTGTTACTGGCGTTCCAATGTTTGCGGACCGTCGTATTTATAGTGTTCACAAAGTTATAAGTACTAGAGATCACATCATAGTTATTGACGGAAAGTGTCGCTCCGCCGCCCTGGTTATGCTGCTGGTAGGCCTGTATAGGACGCCCAAGGTCATCGTAATAAGTTATCGACCACAGCATATTACTTGAACCCAGTATGTTTACCTGGCTGACTGTCGGTAACCCCCGCGTCATTACGCTGTACCCCGAAGGAGGGACGTTGGTCGATGGTTTATTAGGAACGCTGTAATCATTGTAATAGCTGATGGATAGTGTGGTGTTTAAGGTCGTTGGGTAACTGCTCACAGCATATGCCGTACCGGACCATGTATCCCATTGCGAGGCGCCATAGATACTACTTTGCAATGTTGACAACGCGATCGTCGAGCCCGCGTTCCATAAGCCGGAGATAATCTTTCGACCCAAGACATCATATTTTGTCACTGTCCATTGATTCTGAGTCGGCGCGGACTGATTGGCATCCTGTGTCAAAACCGGTTGATCCAACTTGTTATAAACGATGCTTTCCCATGCTTTCTGACCAGGCAAGTGTTTCTGCGATAGCCGGTTACGTTCATCGTATTTGTACTGGTAACACAGGTTATCCAGCGTGGTTTGTATCGGTAATGCAGTGTCTGCGCCTGAGGCTGGTGTCAGCACAAAGCACAGGTCGTCAAAATCGTCATACACGTAATAGGTAGAAAACACTTTCAATACTCCTGCGGCCCAATTGTAATCACGCTTCAATAGTAGATGGCCTTCCAAGTCCTTGTATTCCTCCACCGTACCACCCCGGCCGGATTTCCAGTTCTCATCCCGGTGTATGGTTACGTAAAGCGTGCCGGGCAGATAAGTGCCGCTCAAAACTAAAGTGCGTAATTCATTGGCGCCGATGGTAACCGTATATTTCTGTACCAAAAAACTGTGGGCAGTATCCGTTAATGCAAGGGCATTGTTAGTGGCGTAAACCGTCCGTACCGTATTCCCGTTACTGTTTGCGCTCCCCGTTCCCGGCATTTGCCAGGTTACGCCCGGCGCACCCTGTTCCACCACGCGGTTCAACGGTGAGGGTTCATAACCTGTTGACGCGTATGGATTGGTGGTGCGCACAATACCGTTGCTTTGCTGCGTGCCGCTGCTGCCAGCCGGGTTGTAATAGTTAAGTACACCCGCGCCGGTAGTCAAGGCATCGGTTTTATAACTGCCGTCAGAGGTCGTTGCCACATAAGGCAGGTATTTTACCGATTCGCGCCCGAACTGGTCGTAATCAAAAGGCTGCACGATATCATTCCCAAACGGAGAGGCCTGCGATTGCACCGTTTGCAGGGGTCGGCCCAAGCCGTCATAATATTGAATATCCTGCGCCAGCGCACAGGTCCCCTGGCCAGAAAACTGGTCGGTTCCAACAAATCCCGGGATCCTTGGCGTAGTGGTCATAATATAATTCCGGGTTAATGTGGGGTTGGTGGTAAGCGGAAGGCAGTCGATCGGCTGTATCACAGCGCTGAAAGTTCCTGAACTGCTAAAGCCCGGTGCCAGCGTTATGCTGGCGTTACTAATGTAACTGCCGGTTGTGTTCGCTGATGAGAGCGTCAGGGGACCGTTGGTCTGAGCCTTTACTGTCCCGATGCAAGGCAGCAACAAAGTCGCCATCAAAAAGATTTTATAATTTATAGTGATAAGGTTTTTCATACCTGGGGCTTTACGAAAATGTGATGTCCTATTGCTTTGATCCGGTAGTTTTTACTGACTTTAAATCTTTTAACTGTTTAACAAGGTCGTTAAGCTGCTGCTGTACAGATTGATTTACCTTTTGTTGCTCATTGATCTGTTTATCTTTTTCAATTAAATAAAGGGTTAGCTCTTCAACCTTTTTGGTCAATATCTTATTCATTTCACCCAAGTTAAGGCCATCTTTAGCAACCTGCTGTTCAGATGGAACTTCCGGCAAATGGTGATTTTGATCGATGTAAGTTTTTACTTCCTGCAAGGAAGGGAGCCGGTAATCTTTTTTGAAAACATAGTCCGGCCAGTTGGAGTGAAGTTTTACGATCATCGACGTTGCGATGGCGCTTCCGTTTACGGCAAGCATATAGCCTTGCAGATTGGTTGTGCCAATGCCAACATTGGCACCAAATAAAGCAGTTCCGGATATATTAATGTTACCTGTTTGAACTGTTGCCGGAGTGGATGCTTGAAGTTGTACTCCAGTGTTACTATTTAATATCTTAATCCATGTACCCCAAGTAGAAGCACTGGCTGATGTGCGGGTCCAAAGATTGCCGGAATTAGTATAGGCAAGCTGTATTGCCGGCCCCCCTGTAAAATCTGCACCGGTACCATAACTCCTGAATGTCATAACACCGTTGTATGTCCCGCCATCGGAAAGGTTATTGGTTGTATTGGATTTGAAATCAAATTTAACAAGTGCGCTAAAATCCTGGGGAAGGTCATTTACTGATCTCGTATCGTGGGAAGTAACATAGGCAGCAGTACCTTGTCCATAGCTGTAATAACAGCAGGCTATTGCCAATACTGAGGTAAGGATTATCTTTTTCATGAAAGGCTATTTTTTGTTTAATAATTTGGTTATTTCGCCTATTTGCCGGCTAAGCATATTGATTTGGTCTTGTTGTGATTTTAATTGAGCTGATTGCTCTTTCTCCTTTTCATCCTTCTCAATCAGATACAGAGTCAGCTCTTCCACTTTTTTAACCAGCAGCTTATTCATCTCGCCCAGGTTAAGGCCGTCTTTGGCGATCTGCTGTTCTGATGGAACTTCGGGCAAATGGTGGTTTTGATCGATATAGGTTTTTATTTCCTGCAGGGCAGGGAGTCGGTAATCCTTTTTGAAAACGTAATCCGGCCAGTTGGTTTGCAGCTTTACTACCATTTGCGTTGCTATTGCACTCCCGTTAATAGCAAGTTTATAGGTCGAGGTCGCCAACTGCCAACTGGCATTATCAACGGTTCCGATACCTACATTGCCTGCAAAATAGTTCTTATCGGTCGCAGAAGACTGATAAATGCCATAACTGTTCGTCACCCCTGTATTTTTCAAACCAGCAACAAATAGCCCGTAAGCTGTCGTGATTGTACCGCCGTTCGGTACCGCCGGCGGCGCTGCATAAAATCCTACAGATCCTGTTATCGTTCCAGTTCCCCGGTGTACGATGCCACCGCCGACACTTATCAGTGCCGAAGCGCTGGTCAGATTTGACGTAACCCCCGCATTATCCCCAGATTCTCCATAAATCGCGTAGTAAACACCTGAAGAACTGGCGGCCGGGTTAGCTATTACCTGTGAAACGCTGCCGCCATAGAGACCGGAAGTGGAAGTAGGCGAATATAGAACTGATTGCTGACCGCCATTCATCGAAGTCGAATTACCGCCCACGGAAAGGAGGTAAGTTGGTGCTGTCGTACCAATGCCGACATTTCCTGATCCATTTACATAGAAAGCGTTTGTGGCCGCCCCGACGCTTAGATTAAACGCTCTCGCACTGCCGTTCTGACCCTGATCGACAACAAGCGACAACGCACCTGATGTCGCATCCTGCGTCCAAATAGAGCGGATGGAGGCACTGCTCGTTGGATTAAGTGTTCTAAAGCTCGAACTGAGATTAGTCCCTGAAGCACTACTACTGATTGTAAGATTTTCAATAGGGCTTGTCGTCCCAATACCGGCGTTACCGGTAGAAGGAAAAGTGTTAGTCTGTGCAAAGGCACAACAAGCAGCAGATGATATTAAAATTATTAAAAAAGCTCTCATGATCTTAAAGATTTATGGTTGTTTGTTAGGTTATGGCGTATGTTAACGAATGATAATACTTGTGTCCGCACTGCCTGTAGAGATATTCACATTTGTAAATGTTGCACCAGGCGCTACAACCGGAGTCCGGCTTCCAAGGACGAACGTATGGGTGGCAAAAGTTCCCACTGGATTTATCGTAAGCGTGTAGGTGCCTGCCGGTAACTGCACGGTTGAAGTGCCCGAAGTCGGGAAGTTAAACGTATAACTCGACGGCCCGGAAAACTGCGCCTGGAATCCACTAAGACCCGTTTGATTGGTCATTGAAAAATTGACTATTATTGGCACACAACTACAATAGATATTTGCGTTGTTTTGGCCGTTGTACAACAATTCATCCTTGGCCGCCTGGTTGGCCGCATCTGATGAATAGGCGTAGTATTTGTTAGCTGGTATTGTCTCCGTAAACGGCGCTCCCGGTGTTGTATTGGTCGGACAATTGTTCCTGGTATATGTACCACTCTGCGCAACGTTGGGAACGGTCATATCGAAATAATGGTAATTAAAGCTTTTCGTAATATTGCCGTCCAGGTCTTTAATGTTTTGCAGCCTCATCATTCCGTCATACTCAAAATGATTGCCTTGACTTTTCGCATCAAACATCGCGGTCATGCCTACGGCAGGATCATAGCCGAAGGTTTGCATTTCGGCACCATCGGGATATAGTCGCAGTTCATCAATAAAGCCTGTACCTGATATAGATAGCGATGTTTGCCCGGTTATTTTATGTTCAAAATAGGTCCAGCCATTTATTGTCCGGCCTTTTATAGGAAATCCGGAAATGGTTCCTGCAATAGTAAACGCTGAGGCGTTTTTTGTCCAATAAGATATAACATAAGTATTGGTTGATACGAGTGTAAGCGAACAGTTTACGGCCCCATTTGATAAATTGTAGCAATATCTTCCGCTGGGACAGCTTGGATCGGCTGTAAGGTTAGCCGTGTAAACCCAGTTCTCGTTATTACTAGAATTCCCGGTGGTTTCTTCAAATGAAGTATATGCCATCACAGGTGTTGCGCTGGTCATTTCCGCGATAGGGAAACTGTTATTGAAACCCCAAGCATAAGATTTATAAGGGCCGCCTATTCTGTGCTGCTGCAGGATATTGCCGTTGGCGTCGTAGGCATCGAGTGAAATTACCGGTTTATAACTCGGGTCCTTAGTCACTGTGCTTGATGCTGCTAGCGATGAAAACGCAGTTATAGGCGTAAGCGACTCCATCTGATAAATGGTATCCGGTAACGCGGTTCCTGCATTGTATGATGTCAAGACAGCAGACGTTGTCCGAAGATTAGTTCCGTCAACATTTGATCTCTGCGTTAGCATTTCTACTGGCGCGCTTACAATATTCTTATTTTGCAAGGCTTGTATGCCCTGAGAAAGATGAGAGGAATTATTGACAGTAAAATCTAATGGATAGCTGACCGTTTTGGTGATCTCTTCGCCTTTGCTGTTAATGGCGATCGTTTTGGTCGTCAAAAGATGAGCCGGGTTGTCATGGATGAAGTAACTGATCGATTCGACAAATTGAGTCGTATCACCCAGGTTATATAGTTTTTCATCCGTGGAATAGAGGTAATTGAACTGTGACGATAATGCCTGGTAAGCAAATAATTCCAAATTTTCACACGGCCTTGGTGTTAGCTCATGAGTATATGTGGGATCGGCGCCGACACGTGAGCCATTAAGAAAATAGTTCCAGATTACCTGCCTTCTCTCCATACCATATACAAGATTATTGTTAACAGTGATACTTGAATAGGTGTTGGTCAGTTCCTTTACTTTACTGAACACTCCACCATTATTTACATAGTCTATTTGCTTGAGCAGGGAGCCGTTTTGTATATTAGGATAGTCCGAACTAAATGGCGGTTGTTCTTCGATGCCATATTGGTTGAGGTACGCCGGTACATAATCCGGGTCGTTAATGTAATTATAAACCGTCTCCCCGTCTTCGCCATTCTCACCATTCATTACTGTGACCTGGTCGTAACCTACCGCCGCTCCCTCCGCTGAGCCATTAAGGCTAATATTGCTGTCTGACGACCGGATCAGGTGGTCCATTTCATATTGATCTGATCTCGTCGCGCCAGTAATATCAATCGTATAAAAATCCTGTGTAGGTTGCCAGAATGAATATTGGGGCTTCGTCATCCGCCGGCCGAAACTGTATTCCGTCATCACGCCATTTCCGTTCAATGCATTATAGTGATAAATAAATTTTTTGGTTTTATCGTTGGCAGCACTTACCCCGTCATGATCTATGATCCGTTTTATACGCAAGCCGCCACCCGGGTAATAGGTGAGCGCCGTATTCAGATTACTTTCATCAGAATTTACTGAAGTGAACCATTTTACCGTAGTATGAGCGTCCATGATATTCGCAGCGTATCCCAGATTGGTGATTGTGGCGGTCCAGGTAAAAACACCTGGCTGCTGCGTGAACGGAACATTGTAAACTACGACCACTGGCGAATTAGCGCTGTAAGCAACGTAAGGCGCTGAAGTTGAAGGCGTGGTGGGGTAATTGGCCGGATCGATATGCAGAATTTCGTTCCCCGTAACGGGATCGACCAGTGAGAAATAGGCTGCACCCTGCTGCGGCGAATTTTGCGAGCCATAGTTTTGGGACAGGCGGAACGAACAGGTTATGGTTCCCGGTAAAATATTGCCGCTGGAGTTTTTATATTCATTGCTGGCATCTAACGTATTTGATGTCGTATATTGTTTGGTAACGCTGGAGTAAGTAAAATTAGCGCTTTGCGGCACGATCTGGGGCTGTTTTGCGTAGATTGTGTGGTCGTTAATGATTGACTTTTGTTCATCGTAGTCATTGGTTTCATATTGGAAATCCGTGGAACCGCCGGTTGGATAGACGATAGTTTTTAACGAGTAGGCACGGGTATAAGAAGTGTCTGCATCCCGCTCCGGGCCTGGATAACCCATATAATAGTCGTATACGTTCGTTCCGCTATTATTGTAAAAAGAAGGGATAAAAGATGTATTGTTCATTTTTCCATTAAAGTATCCCCAGTGATCCCGCGCAAATGAAGTTTTGGGCGGGAGGTTAGGATAGCTTGGACCCTCATAATAATAGAATGAATAGGGACTTCCTGGCACGATCTGGTTATTATAATAGCCATTTTCAACAACTTGGGTTAGTTTAAGCCGTTTAAGCGGGTTGCCTACAGTCGTGCCATATTTATTGGTTACATCAGCGGAAGTGAAGTAATCGTATATCATAGTTACTGTTTTTATGGGCAGGTTACTTACATTTCCCTGGTTATCTTTACTGTAAACTTTAACAGTATCCAATCGCTGATCGTATTGTAAATCAGTGCGGTTATTTGTGTAAACAAATACTACCCTACCGTTATCGTAGTCTATATCATGTAATGTAACTGAAGTGAATATGTTACCGAGATTCTCTTTGGCGACAGGTGCTATCGCAGTGGAATTCAACGCTACCTGAGCTGTAGGTGCGTTTTCAAACACCTCTTTGGATTCGAAATACGTACTGTTTAGGATATTGCCGACGGTCTGAACTGTATAATGAAAATTGACCTGATTGCCCGTTGGAGAGGTAATATTGGTCAGATACCATGCCGATTTATGGATGTCATAAGGGGAATTATTGTTCCAGTTGGTTTCGTAAACATTAACGAAATTGTAGACCGTGCCGTCCGTGCCTATGATCTGCCAGGTTGTGCCGCTCGCATCGGGCGCTGTGATCTTGATTCTTTCTTGTTTTTGCAGTATGACTGTCCGATCCCTTCTCAGTACGAATTTACCGCTTAGACCATTGATGTTGTAATAATATTGATCTGGTTGAAAATCTGTAAACGGAGCGCCAACTGATAAATTGCTGGTAAAGTCAAGGGTCTGATAAGACGGTGAGTTTTTTGTATCAAATACAGGCACCTGACAAAAGGTTGTAGCCACAGGGTTCCGAACAAAGGCTAATAATGATAAAGCTGGCCCCTTGCCGTCCGCAAATGTTTCTATTGTATCATGGGTGGTATTGTCATTAAAGTAAGTACTGTTAAGAAAATCGTCTTCTCCAATGATGTTTCTTGAAATAGAGCCACCGGCATTGAGAGACCAACCCAGACCGACCTGGCTAGCTTCTTCACCGACCTTAATGCCGGAAGCATGATAGCTTAGCGTTATTGGAACGGTTATATCGTGCGATTTGATCGCGTAGATCGGGATTGAAATATTGGGAACACCTGTATAAGGTGAAACGGGTATGTCACCGTATTTCTGCATAGCCATCACGTTAGGTGAAGGATGCAATACACTTACAAGTTGTGGGCCGGCGGTTTGAGCAAATACGCCTGTATAGGATGCCAAAAATGCTCCTAGGGTGATCAGTTTCTTAATAGACATGAATAGTGATGATAAAATTTAAGATTTTTCTACAAAAAAGACGCTGTATTAGATAAATACATCTCCCATGAACGGCAGCCAGGCATCGAACTATTTAATTTATCAAATTCACTTATTCCCCCACGAGCAAGTGCGATGATCAAGGTTTTATGACGATCAAGGTTTTTAATTCCTGGATTGATTTACCTAACAAATTAGGTTTGAAATGAATAGTTCATTTTGGACAAGATTTAAAGGTTTTTAAATAACGTGGTTTGGTATTACCAATATGATACTAATATTTAATAATTAGAAATATGAACAACGTAATATTTCTATTACAATTGAGAGATCACCGGCAAGGCTTCTATATCTTTTATGGCACAACGAATATCTCCAGGTAAACTTCCATTACGGTTTTTTGAGGTGTATCGTTCCTATTACGCAATCCTACATTCTTCAAGGTTGCCGATCTTATCATACCAATTTGAAAGGTTGAGTGTAACCGATCTAAGGTTTTCTCCAAAGCAAAATAATCGCCCTCAAAACTTATTTTCTGAACAAAATATTGAGAAGTATAATTAACAGGATCCTGCGAAGGCACTTCGGATAACTTTACATTATTCTGCTCAGCAATAGATGAGATCGTACTAAGAACATTGCTCCTGAAATTAACGTTGTCTGCTTTATATAAAGCAATGATTTTATCAAGGTTGCGGTTTTTTCTTCCCAAATAACCCGGCTGAACACTCAAATCTCCCGATTGTTGCACCTGGTGTTTTAGATCCCGGTGCATTTGCCAGGCTTCAATAGTTCTTTTGAAAGCGACTTGATAGGCAATCAGCAGCAACAGGACGCTTGCTGCGATCAAGCCATATTCCTTTTTGATATTTAATTGCTTTAACATATTAATAGTCAATAGTTATCAGGAATCGACCGGTATTTAATTCACTATCGAACCTATAGCTGTCCATTTGGACATTCTTTACCCACTTTTTAGTTTTGATCCTCGCTATCCATTCATTCACCGGGATAATCTGTTGCGAGTTACCGATAAGCTGTATTTTCCGGTTGAAGAATACCAAAGACCTTTCGGTTCGGCTGCTCGCCTGGTCCACCGGGTTAACGGCGATTTCAGACAAATTGATCTCCGGAGGAAGCAATGAAGCGATCTGGTCGATCAGTGAACTCTTATTAATGCCGCTATCCCAGCCCAAGCCCTTTAGCTGCGCTTCTTTCTTTTTTACTTGCTCCTGAAGTTCTTGCAGCGAATTGGTGTTTTGCGCATACAGGCTGGCCTGTTCCGAAAGTGCTGAATTAGATGAATTTAATGCAGAAAGGACAATATAGTTGGCGAGCAAAAGGATAAAAAAAACCAGGAGTACAATAAAACGCTGCACACGAATCTTATTGTCTGAATGCTTGTTCTTAAGGGCAGCTTGCAAGGTCCCGAAGTCGGCACAAACTGGTTCTATAGCATTGCTTAAAACTAATTGAAAAGCTGCCGCATAAGGCAGGATCAATCGCTGATCGATCTTTTCCGAGGCGATCTTTAAAGGTATTTGTGAACCTTCTGACTCATTATATTGGTATCTTAACCATTCTGCTTTTTCGTTTCTGTGGATGTGATATCCGTCAATGATAAAGTCATGTTCATAAATATTCAGCTGTGTAATGATACTCTCGATAGGGAACGGGCCCAGACTTAGCATCAATGGTCTGAATCCCAATTCGGTCAATTGGCTGATCCACCTATCCGCATCCGCTTTCCGAATAACGGATACAAAAGATGATTCGCCCGATACGAAATTCTGTATATAAAAATCATCAATATTGGCATTGGGAAGTATTTTGCCGAAATTATGCTGATCTATCGCTTCTGCTTTCTCGATCTGCTTGTGCAAAATGCCTTTGCCGGAAAGGTTCAAGGCAACAATTGATTTGGCCGGCAATTGCTGCCTGAGTTGGTTGATCGCCTTGAGGTCGGTAGCTTTTTTGTCTATATTTAACTCATTGCCGCTGGCTGTTACCGTACATAGCTGGATAGTCATGTCGCCTTCGGGGCCAATATGGACACTCATCCCTGCTGTCTCGCTGATCCGGTAATATTTATCTAGCACACTCATGATTTGTCAGCGCAAAATGGTTGGTTTGATAAAAAGCACTGTCGTAATCTTTGAAGAGGTCTTTGTCCGGCTGCTGAATATCCACTTTAATATCGGTATCCTTGATAATAGCGGCGTGCCGTTCGCAACCAGGTCGTTCTCGTTTCGTTCTATCCCGCCTAATAATATCGTATCGTCACTATGCACACGCAGGCTGGTGGAGAATTGATCAATCGATTCCGAAGGCGGCGAACCGTCGGTTGGGAGCGTCGTGAAGTCAGCAATATTGATCTTGATGCCCAAAGTCACCTGGTCATCCCCCGATACTACTGGCGTGATATCGATAGCCAGGTCAGCATCTACTGGTGTATAAGCCGTTGTAAACACCGATGTCGACGTGCTGGCAGAAGGATAGAGGTTTTGGGTGCTGTTCTTGTAGTATACTCTGCTGCCAATGCTTAGTTTCGCCGCGTGGCCGTTCATGGCGGATAGCTTGGGAACTGAACGTACGTTCACGTTATTATTGGTCTCCAGCGCTTGCAGCCTGGCGTAAAAATTCGGCACCACGTGACCCAAATTAATAGATGTATACTTACTTAAACTGCTTAGAAAGCCGTTGACCGAGCTGGCGCTTAAAGTAAAGTCTATTCCAGGCAGTACAGTACCTCCTGTCTTGACGCTATCTGCAACGCCGGCAGATATACCGGTCGATATGACCCTTGAGTTGTGAAAATCGATCATCGTTACCTCGATCACAACCACCGGAACCAGTACATCCAGATCTTTGATGAATTTTTCCACTTCATTGATCTGCGCTATCGAACCGGATAATAGGATTGTATTCTGCTCCCTGAACTCTTTGATCTCTATCCCTTTTTTCCAGTCGGCGGGGATCATAGATATTACCGTGTCTATTGAACGGTTTTGTAAATGAACGGCTTTGAATGTCCTTAATCCCTCGATTGTTCTGTCACCGATCAGGTAAACACCATTATCCGATTGAAAGGTGTAATTGGTTCCCTTAAAAATTAGACTTAAGAATTCATCATAACTGATGTTGCTGACATGTATATCTATCGTGCCTTTCAGGTCAGTATAGATCGAATAACTTTTATTCATTTCCTGCGAGGCCTGTTTGACCAGGCCCAGGATCGGGGCGTTTACCGCATCCGCTGATATAAGTTTTTGTCCGTCAACCATCCGGCTGAATACCTGTGTCGAGCCGGGAGCGCCTGTAGTAGTGGCTGGTCTGAACGTTTTTCTTACAGCGGTACTTTTATCACCATTGACATATAACTCTTCATTTTCATCCAGCGGTTGAAAGATGTAAAAATTGTCATTTGTTTTGACCATTTTGATTCCGTTGGTATAGGCCAACTTGTCCATCGCCGTTTCAAAAGGGGCAGCGGAGATAAAGCCACTCACCTTTTTACCCTGGAGGGAGTTCGGTACTACCACATTTATGCCCGACACCTGGGTGATCTTTTTGGCTACCGCAGCGAGACTGTCATTATCCAGGGCCAGCGATAGCGCATTATCAGCCGCGGCATATTTCACTCCGATCTCTTTTGGCGGCGGTTTGATAAACTGCGCGGGATCCTGGTAAGGTGTTACATATATAATAGTCCCGAGCATATTAATATCGAGGTTATATTTCTGCGCAAGGAAAACTAAAATATTTGATGCTGTCACATCATTAAAAGCGTCATTAATAGAAAAATTCAGTTTGGGATCGACGCTGATGCTCAGGTTATTTGATGATGAGATACCGAGGAGGTACTGCTGTATGGTACCGCCTATTACCTGTAACTGGACCTTTTGATTTAACCCCGGTATTGTTTTGGCTAAGCTGTCCAGCTTTTTTTGTATCAGCTGAATGCGACCCTGCTGCGCTAAAAGTTTGCAGGGGATAAGGAGCACAAGGCTAATAATAATAAGGCGGGTAAATTTTTTGTGCATCAGGTTTAGTAGTTAAATAAGAGCGGGTAAATCTCTTCAATGGAAGTCAGGCCTTCATTGAATATGTTGAAAGCGTTTTCTGCCAAGGTTTGTATTCCCCGCTCTTGTAAAAGGTTTTGAATATACATGTTTCCGTTCTTGATTTCAAAGGCCAGTTCCTGATCAATTGGGATTACTTCATAAACAGCTTTGCGCCCTTTATAACCAGTATAGTAACAATGCTCACAACCCTTGGGTGAATAGTGCCTATGAACTTTTGCATAAGGTTTAAACTGCTTTGGATATAAGTTTTCGTCGAATGGCTTTTCTTCTTTGCAGCGCGGACAAAGCAGCCGCAACAATCGCTGGGCGGCTGTCGTATTCAACGTGCTGGCAACCAAAAAAGGTGGTATCCCCATATCGATCAGCCGGGAAACGGTGCCCCATGCCGAATTGGTGTGAATGGTAGATAAAACAAGGTGACCTGTAAGCGCGGCACGAATGGCCATGTTTGCGGTCTCTGTGTCGCGAATTTCACCCACCATGATGACATCAGGGTCCTGCCGCAAAAAGGTCCGCAAAGCCGCGGCAAAAGTTAGGCCGATAGATTCTTTCAACTGTACCTGGTTTACACCTTCCAGCGTATATTCCACCGGATCTTCAATGGTCAGAATGTTCCGGGTTTCTTTATTCAATAATTTTAGAGTCGCGTACAGCGTGGTAGTTTTACCCGAACCTGTCGGGCCGCTGATCAGCAAAATGCCATTTGGCCGCATCACCCCCTGTAAATAATTGTCCAGGTCGAATTTGGAGAATCCCAATGTATTCAAATCAATATCTGTCGCGTCGTTATTGAGCAGGCGCAGCACGACTTTCTCGCCATGAAGCGTGGGCAATACGGAAACCCGGATGTCGAATTGATGATCGTTGTGCTTAAAATTGATACGACCGTCCTGCGGCAGACGCTTCTCCGCGATATCGAGGTTGGAGAGTATCTTGATCTTATTGATCAAGCCCGGATAGTCGTCACGCTTCAATAAATAGCGTTCTACCATCATCCCGTCTATCCTGATCCTTACGCGGCATTTATTCTCATAGCTTTCGATGTGGATATCGCTGCTCTTGAGATTCTTCGCTTCACCGATCAGATTAGCCAGGAAATCATCAGCGTTATGCGTCGCATGTAGGGTCTTGGATCCTTGCGCCGCATTTTCCTTAAGATAATATTTGGATAACAGTCTCGCAATCTGTTCTGATGGAATCGGTTCCAATTTGATGTCCAGTCCGAGCAGAATTTCGAGCTCAGCTGTCAATGCGGATTTATCTGCATTGTCTTCACAAAAAAGAGAAAGGGTTTGACCCGATTTATTTTGCGGCAGCACCTTATAATGCCAGGCCTGGTCCTTAGTCAGCCAGTGCAAGTCGTCCGTCTTTAAGATGATATCTTCGGCAAGGTTCATTTGCTGACAAGGTTAAGTAGCCACGCGTCATTGGTCAGGTCAAAAAGCTTCACCCACCAGTCACCTGTTAAAAATAGGATGAAAAGCATTGCCTGTAAACCTGCAAGCGGGATATGTTTAGTTTTTCTTTCTGCAATCATTTGCCATATGACCCAAACAAACAAGGAAGTGATCAGACTAATAATGTAAAAGAATAGAAAATTGATTATAGATAAATAAAAGGCAATACTCAACAGGAAAAATATATCCCCTAGTCCTAACAAGCGGTCCACAATATTGACCAGTCTTTTTTGCCGGACCGAAAAGTACACGGTAACCAGCACGAGTTGTAAAACAACAAAACCTGAATTGATTAACGCCGGTAACCATAACAACGATAAACTTCCTGCACGCAATGCATGGGAACAGAAGAGTACGATGGCGAGTAATGGAAACAATATCCAATAAACGGCCCTTCCTTTTATGTCCTGTATGAAAATCATCAGCAAAATCAATAATATAAATAACTTGAGGAGCAGCACGTTAATCGGGGGTCACTTCTTTCAGGTTCCCGTCCTGGTCAATTTCCCAAACATTAAAGGTGCCATTGCCATTAAAATCGACCACAGCGGTGGCCTTGCCGGTAAAGGCAGTGTTGGTAGCGTTGGTGATATCAATGCGGTAATTGGCCCGGCCATCCTGGCCCTCCGTGGTTAGTTTGTCTTGTAAGAAACCTATTTCATTCAAATCTTTCGAATACCGGGAATGCTCATAAAAATAGCTCTGCTCCAGCGTTTGCAGATGTTTCAACTGGATTTTGGCTTCGGTAGTTTTTGCTTTCGTGATCAGAGGCAGCAAATTTGGCAGTGCCAATAATACTAGAATACCAATGATCACAAGCACCACTAATATTTCAGTAAGGGTGTAAGCTTCAACTCTTTTGCGTAATAGTGATGGATAGGGTTTCATTGCAAGATTTAGAATTTCTAATCTAAATACTTATTTGGATAGTAGCAAATGAATTTGTTAATGTACTTTCTTTAAGAGTTTTTGCGGGGTTGCGTCAGTTGAAATAGGAAAAGCCAGATGCATACATTAAGACGTGTAACTTGAGTTTCGACTGTCTGACTCGAATTGCGCGCGATCGAGGAGGGTTTTTTCACCGCAATCATTGGGGTCACAGGAATCACGATCAACAATAAATATAATGATGCTTCTCTGGCGGCCGCGAAAACTAAGAACGCTGCCGATATCCAAATAGCAGGATTACTTCGGGCTTGGCCTATGTAAAATAATTAGCCTCCTTTAGGAAAAAGGACGAACAGATCAAGCGTCAAACGCAAATCATCGTAGCGCCATCGCTTTCGCCAGAATCGGCGTTCACCCTTGCAGTTGACGAACTTCCAGCGAACCCTGGGGTACTCGACGAACTGATGCGGACAGATTCAACACATTGGCGTTTTCTAGTGCCCAATCTTGAGTTTACACCTCTCAAATATATAGATGAACCTCAAATCCATTATCCCTCTGATGAGATTGCCAAAACCAGTTTTATGTAGCACGGCGTAATGTGTTATTACAATACTTGGAACAACGTAATTTATTGAATCGATTCTTCACGGAATATCTTTTATCTCCTGACTACGATAGCGACAGCCATCTAAATGCACTAATCAATTACCTGGACTTCGTTTACAACGCAGATAAGATTGATGAGTGCGACAGGTCGGATACTCCATGCATTAAAGATCAGACGAACTTGAACACCGTATTCAGCGCTATTTACGGTACACAACAACCAGTAATAAACTTCATATGTGGCTCGCAAAGGCGGCTGAACTGGTGATAGATCAGCACGGTGCCCGTCAGGCGCTAATACCATACGATGCAGAGCATTTCTGGGAAAGCTATGATATTAAACGTGGAGAAAGCCCGTCACGGGCTTCCCTTGACTATTTTTCCGATCACGCATCGTTTTCGAACTTCAGACACAGCATTTGTTGCTTTAAAGGATTACTTAAACCCGCCACAAATCATTATCTCACATGAAAAAAGCGCTTTTATTCTCCTTATTAGTTCCGCTAACGAAGATTGTTTCAGCTCAACAAGAACTGCAAATTCACCATATTAACATAGAAAATGGCGATGCGACGATGATCGGCGTTTATAGATTACGGGATAAATCATACACCACTAAAGTATTAATTGATGGTGGGCAGTCGGCTGCTGGCCTGCTGTTATTGTCATATCTACAACGCCGATTAGATTTATTGGGACACACGGTTGGCCAATACCCTACACTATCGGGTGAAAAGGCTCTTGAAGAAACAAAATGGTCGATTTTCAACATGCACATTACAGTTTACGTTCGGGGCGAAGTTCTCGGTCATTGCCTTGGGCTAACGCATTGATAAATTTGGATTTACAATATGTGAATGATAACTTAGTTTAAGATTTCAACCGATGAACCTGATCACTTTTAACTGCCGGGTTACTACTCCAATGTTTTCCGGCGATGCCTTTCAAAACGCTGAAATACGACCGACTGAAATAAAGGCGGCGATAAGGTTTTGGTGGAGGGCAGTAAACCATGATAAAGATACAAAATCACTTTACAAGAATGAGTCTAAAATCTTTGGAACCGGAGGAGAAGATTCAGTAAAAAGCATTTTTTCTATTTCTACAACTCAACATGATTTCTGCCTTGAACCCCTAATGAAAAAGACTTTAAGGGATAAACTTGGGGGGACAGACAGAGACATAGATATTTTGCTTTATTTAGGGTTCGGCCCGATCTCACCTAAGCAGGCTTTGACAAAATCATATATTAAACCAGGTTCAGAATTTAAAGTAAGCTTTAATTTTCAAAGCGGTACAGACTCACATATTGTTGATTCAATATGTCAATCCTTCGTTGACATTTCCTTATTTGGCGGGATCGGTGGCAGGTCGAGAAATGGATTCGGCAAATTCTGCATTATTGATAGTGAAAGAAAAGAGCTTTGTTATGATATAGAGAAGAGGTTCAAACAACTGATTTCCGGTAGCCCCAAAGATTATACAGCATTTTCGGAAAAGTCTATTTTATATAAACTTAGGGCAACTCAAGGGTCATGGGAAGCCACTCTTTTTGAGTTGGGTAAAATATATCGTAGTGGGAGAAGTGGCAATAAGTACTTTAATGAAAGTGGCATCGACAGCCGACACAACGTTGCTTTAAGGCAATATATTGCTGCCCCGGTTGAAACGAACTCTGGGTCGCAGCAAGATATAAGGAAATCATTTCTGGACAGGCATGCGAAATCACTGTTCCTGAATGTTACCGAGCAAAGTGACAAGAAGTATAACGGCTATATTCTATTTCTTCCGTACAACTATCTTCAAAATAAGCCTCATGAAATTCAGTTCAACCGTAATGTGAGCAATACCGGTACAAACTACCAGAATGCCTATAATGCTTTAAACGATATTTTTTCCTCAAAACTTGACCAGATCAAATGAAAACATACCTTTTCTTTTTTTCAATTGGCCCGGTACAGGGATTTATTGCCCAGGCAAGGAAAACAATAGATCTGTTTGCAGGAAGCAAAATGCTCTCGATTCTCTGTAAAGTTGCGATTGAAACCTTCGGTAAGGAGAATGTTATTATTCCCGCATATAATGTTGATAGTGAATCTATCCCGAATAGATTTGTTGGAAAGATAACTGTTAATGAAAATGAGGCAGCCGCATTAGGTAAAAAAATTGAAAGCGCAGTCAGAAAGAGGTTTAGCGCATTTTTACCTGACGAGATAAAACATATACCATCTGCCATTGATCAAACCGAAACCCATCTTGAAATCTATTGGGTTTTTAAAGAGTGGGACGGAAGACCTGAAAGTTATCAGTCGGCCTATGAAAATGGGGAAAATCAGTTAGGATCGATAAAAAACATCCGTCAATTTACCCAAATAAAGAACATGGAAGGCGAAATAGGAAGGAAATGTTCAGTTGATGGTGAAAGAAATGTTGTAGTGTATAGGAAGACTGTAGACGAAACTATTAAAAGGGCGCCCGTTAGGGAAATTAAGTTGTTTATTCCTAAAGAGGATGACGTATTGATTGTTGACAGCAACGACGAAAAAACCATCAAAATATGGGAGTTAGCCGAAGGCGAAGGATTGAGTGCAATAAGCTATCTGAAGCGGGTATTTTTGAAAAACCAAAAGGATATCCGTAGTCTGGTTGCTACCAATGAGGCTATGGTTGAAGCAACCCTCGCTCACCTATTTCCAAGCACTGCCCGTGTCGCCCTGTTTCAGATCTTCTATATATTTAAAAACAAAGGCTATCATGAGTTAGAAGATTTAGTGAAGATAGGTAAACACTCGGATGACCAGCTGCTTTATGTCGAAAACCATAGTGAAACCATTTTGAAAAAAAATGGACTGTTGAATAAAAAATCTGCTATTGATGATCTCTATAAAAAAATAACTGACAGAATCGAAAACGGTCTGGATGAAAGTGAAAAGCTACAGGCGAGTTTCCTGAAATATTACGCGATGATCAGCTTTGACGGTGATAATATGGGACAATGGTTTTCGGGTGACAACCTTAAGCCTGGGGTTGCACTCGAAGATTTCCATAGAAACTTGTCACAGCGGTTATCGGAGTTTGCCAGGATAGCGGGTGATTTTCTGATCGAACCAAAGGGGAAAATTGTTTATGCCGGGGAAGATTTCCTCGGATTTATAAACATTTTCCATCTGTTCGATGTGGTCCTGAAACTGAAAGTTTTGTGGGATGAGCAAGTAAATGCTCCCTTGCGGGATTATTTCAAAGACGGACCAGACAGCGCGATAACTTTTTCAGCAGGCATTGTGATTGCCCATTATAAAGAACCTTTAAGCTGGGTGTTAAGCAGGGTAAGACAGGCTTCAAAACACGCAAAAGCATATCCTGGCAAAAACAGTTTTACACTGGTGGCCGTAAAGCATTCGGGGAGTGATTTGCAATGCACCTATCCTTTTTTACTCAAAGGTGATCGGCCTGCCAAGCTGATCCGGCTTGTACATGACGGGCTGCAAAATGAGTTCAGCAGTACATTTATAGGGAGATTTGAAAAAGAAATATTGCAGCTTGGAGAAGACCTGCCTGAACGAATAGTGTTTACAGAATTAGAAAGAACAGTATACAGGGCTTGTACCGGACGAATCAAAAGGACGAACACCGCAGGCGACGAGGTTTCAACTCTCACTGACCCTGTCCCGGAAATGCTTTCAACCATTAAAAAGCTTTTGGCAGCGGAAGCCAATAATGGCAAGATAACTAAACTGGATAACTTCACGCAGATGTTGTCGATTTGTGATTTTTTAAACCGTAAAATGAATTAATATGGTTGATCATTACATGGAAATTGAAGCCCTGGATACTCTTTTCTTCCGCGATGGCAAACCATTTGCTATGGGCGAGGAGAGTTTTGGCGCAGCCGTTTTTCCTCCGGCACCTTCTGTTTTCATGGGCTTTTTGAGGAGTGTTTATTTTGGCGGCCTTGATGGAGATATTAGCCGAGCCAATAGCACAAACCCAGCAATGCCGGACCCAACCGCAGGCTTAAGCATCATCCATATCGCGCTCCGGTTAGAAAACGACACGTTGCTATACCCTATACCCGCCGACCTTATTATTGATAAAGAAGATGAAACTAATTTAACCGACTACCTGAACATCATGGAGATCCCATCCTTATGTTCCAGTTCTTCAAAAACCTGGCTGCTAACGTCGACCAATAACAAAAAGCTTAAGGATACCACAGGTAAAATATACATAACCGCGAAACAGTTACAACAATACCAGCAAGGCAAGGTGTTAGGTAACGGCATTGACATTAGTGACTTTATGACCCCGGAAACGAAGGTTGGAATTGGGCGTGATGATAACACCCGTACATCTTCTGAAAGTGGCAGACTTTACCAGGTACAAATGCAAAGACTTGAAGGTATTTGGACCAAGGGGAAAAAGCCCGGTAAGTTGAAAGTGGTTATTGGCTACAACGGACTTGAAATGTTGGGGACCAAAGGCATAAGCAAATTAGGTGGTGAAGGTAAAATGATTTGTTACAGTCATGATGACCGGTTGACAGATGTTGCGCTTAGCGAGAGAAGCAACGTTGCCGAAATGATTGCAGCCGATGGGCAGGCGAAAATGTACCTGGCGACCCCGGCTGTTTTTAAAGAGGGCTGGCGGCCATATGAGTTAGCATGGAATATGGAGGAACTGCTTAAAGATAAAATTGAAATAACAGCGGCGTGTGTGGGCCGGTACAAGTCATTTGGCGGCTGGGATATGGTTGAAAGAAAACCCAAAGCGATGTACAGGGCGGTTCCTGCCGGGAGCGTTTACTATCTGAAAGAAAAAGAAGAAGGCGCCTTAAAAAAACTGGTTATGAAATTTCATGGAAAACCTCTTGAAGGAAACAGCATACCGGATGGTTACAGTAAACAAGGGTTTGGCATTGCTTATTTTGCCAGGATACAGGGATCACCGGCAAATCTTAAACTATAACATTATTATCAAAACTCATTTTTATGTACCAGGAAGCGCGAATACTATTTTTGAATTGTGAAACATCAATGCACGCGGGCAGTGGTGATGCAGGAACCTATATTGACCTGCCCATACAACGCGAGAAACATACCGGTTTCCCTAAAATAGAGAGCTCAAGTTTGAAGGGAGCGATAAGGGAAGCAATAGAGGAACGCATTGAGCGCCACTTAATGAAAGATCCATCCTTTAACAAACTTGAAAACGGAAGCAAGGGTTTTGATTGGGGAAAGCTAAGGATGGAAACCCAGAAGAAAATAAAGGTAGAATTTGGCGCCGATACTAACTCGGATGCAAGCGGCTCGCTGGGGTTTACAGATGCACGTCTCTTGCTGTTCCCGGTTAAAAGCATGAAGGGGGTAATGGCCTGGATAAGCTGTCCGGCCGTGTTGAAAAGACTAAGCAGAGATATAAGCCTTGTTAATGGTAGTGCCGCGCCTGTCTTTACTGATCTGAATAATCTTGCCGACGACGAGGTTATATGCACCAGCAAAGTCGAAGTGGATCCGGGAAAGGTGATGCTTGAAGAATATGTTTTCAGGACCGTTAAAGACGGAGAAAGAAACAAAACCATTCATGCTGCAGAGAACATACTGCTTGGTGACTGGCTTGCCGGCAAGATTTTCAGCGGCGAGACAGAACTCCAATACTGGCTAAATGCCTTACCGGGGCATTTAGCCATAGTAAGTGATGACGCCTTTCGCGATTTTGTTACCCTTCACACGGAGGTGATAACCCGAAACAAAATAAACAATAATACAGGCACCGTGGACCGGGGGGCCTTGTTTGTCGAAGAGTATCTTCCGGCTGAAAGCGTATTATATGCCTTAGTGACAGCCGCACCGGAGTTTAGCAAAGAAAGTTTACGGAAGACTGCCGTTGAAAACATTGCTTTTATAGAAGAAAATTTACCATCCATTATTCAGTTAGGCGGAAACGCAACGATAGGTAAAGGAATCTTGCGCACCAAACTGGAATCATTTAAACCTGAAACTTATGCCGCTCAAAAATCTTGACCTTGATAGGGCAAAATATGCTTTGGACTGCATTGACGAAGCTAAACATCATGCTGAAAAATATAAAACCGCTGTTATGAAGGCGTTGCCTATGATAATTAATAACGGATTTGTAGCCACTGTTGCATTCATTGCGGCACGGCGTGCCAAAGACGATAATGCGCAAAATGAACAAGACCTTCTGTACATGCAACTGAATGAGTGGCTCAGAAAAAAAAGGAAATTATTTGGCGAAGCTCCCGAGCCTGATTTTTTACGGCTGTTACTAAAAAGCGATTCCAGGACAATAATGCTGGCAACAAAAGAGAGCGTCGCCTTTTTAGGGTGGTTGAAAAGAATGGCCGAAGCTAAAAAAATATAAATTAGGAATGAGTAAGCAAAAACTAAGCGGTTTCGGAGACCTGGTTAAGATACTGGGTATGGAAGATCCATTGAAAAATGAACATGTAGTTGAGCCCCTTGCTTCAAAAACCGAAATATTGGTATGGTGTACAAACCCCGGCGAGAAGAAAAAAGACCACTTGAAATTTGCAAGTGAAGCTTATCAGCAGCTTGAACTTAATTTTGATAGCTTTTTTTTTACAAACAACAAGGGCCGGGTGGAATTAAAATATAAAGAGGAAGACGAGCTCTTATTTGAAAATATAGCGCCGACTAACTTCTATTACGCCACGCTATCCGACCACCAGGGCAACAAACAAATAGATCGCCTCCTACCGATGGTTTACAGGTTACCTCTTGATACCCGGATGCTGCTCGAGAACACAAAAAAAGAAGCCGATAATTATTCCCTTTGGCTTAATAAAGCCGGAACATGGAACGACGACAAGTTTAAACTTATTGACTATAGCTACCAAGACGGCGTGAAATCCAAAATCGCGTGCCGCCCATTGCTACCAAATGCGCAAAAAAAGGCTTTAACCATTTGTATGAGCATGGACAAGCGGCAAGAGAGGCAGATTGAGTTAATGGGCTTGGCCGGAGCTATGATTACAAGTAAAAAAAACTGGCGAATGGTTGTTGGATTGGGTGTCGAATCGGTATATGAAACCGGCATTACGCTACACCCTGTGTATGGGTTCCCATATATACCTGGCAGTGCAGTGAAAGGAACATTGCGTAGCTGGATTATTAGCGAGGTGTTTAAAAGCGCAGCAGGGGATGCCGAAAAAAGAGCCTATAGCAGCCGTTTATTTTGTGATATTTTTGGATGTGAAGAGACTGAAGGTGGTGCTTATGCTGGTGAAAGCCGAAAAGGCAAGTGTGTTTTTTTTGATGCGTTCGCAGCTTCTGAAATCAAAATAAAGCCAGAGGTTATGACACCGCATTACGGCGACTACTATACTTCTGAAGGGAAAGTGCCGCCCGCCGATTATTTAAAACCTAACCCAATAATCTTTCTTACTGTGGCAGATACGTCATTTAGATTTAGAATAGCTGTACCGGAAAAGTTTAACCATCGCCTGGCTGATTATCCTGAAGATGAGTTGGCCAAAGCTTCACTTTCCGGTGATTCGAACCGCTTTGGTTTGAAAGGGGACGCTACACTCGAAAAGATGATTATACAATGGCTGAATGATGCGCTGATGTTTTCCGGAATCGGTGCCAAAACAGCTGTGGGTTATGGAAGAATGAGTTCGTAAAAAAAGAAGATGAAAAAAAATATCGGTCCAATTTCCGCACTGGCAGCTGTTATTCTGGAGGTACTTTTTTTTAAAGTTTTGGCGGTGTACACGACCAAATATATTTTAGCGGCAATCAGTTTACTTTTCACAATTGTGCTGGTGGCAGTAGTTATAAGGTTGATCCACAAAAGGAAGAACAAAGATTTTTTGCTTTCTTTCCTGACAGCAGTGCATAACCACGCCCCCAATATTTTCGGTGTGTTTCTGATTGTGTTTGTGTTAGTACAAATCGATTTAATTGGAGCTTCATTTCATGAATACCTTGTGAAAGGCGATGGCGGTTGGGAAACACTGATTCTTGTGGACCTAATGTTTTTGCCCTTTGTTTTACACGCACATTTTCCCGTTGAAAAACTAAAAGATAAAGTGCCTGAACATGAAAGAAAAGTACTTGTAACAGCTTTAAGCCTGAATGATAAAAGCATGGCCGGGTTTAAAGAAAAAAATTATTCTATCGCTGCTGTACCTCACAATTGGAGACCCGTTTTTGAAATGCTGAAAAAGTATGAAAGAATCGAACTGATCGTCTTTTTGCTGAGTAACGAAGTAAGTAAGCAAATACACGCTATTAATGCTGAAATAAGACAAGACGTTTTAAAAAAAATACTTGCCGAAGAGTTTCCTCAGCGTGAAAAGCTCAGATTTGAGCAGCTTTATATAACAAATATTGATGATTTTGACGACATGTACAAGCGAGTTAAACCTGCGATAGAAGGTAGCATTGCCGGCTATAAAAGCGAGGAAATAATATTTGGGATTACTTCCGGGCCTTCAACCATAACCGCAACGCTTGTTTTTCTTTCGATGCCTGGCAAGCGGGGCTTTGTTTATTTGAAGCAGAACGACCCTAAAGATTTAGCCGAGTTTAATATACACGCTTATGACGTAAAAGAACTCTGGGATGAAATTTTTGAAACTCATGTTAACGAATGATGGGAAAAATCAGCTTTTCAATCAGTTCCATGACAAATGATACAGTACTCATGAGGTTTGAATTGAAGGAGATTATATCACCGGAGGACCTGCTGGATATCAATCCCCCGGGTATTATAGTCAACGGGTTTTCGGGCAAAGGCATAATTCTATCGGGTAGAGGCCCGGTATGGCTTTACGGTTTTTTAATCCATTTTTATCATCCAACAAAATATGTTGCTGTACATGATCCCCGTTTAAACGGGGCCGTAGTTGTTGAATCACACACACTTGAAGTAAAGGTTGGTGATGTGATAGAAATGCCGGACTATATAATTAATAAAAAAGCATCACAATAATATATCTATGCCTACTATCATCCATACCCTTTCTGTAATCTTTGATCTGCGTTTAAACCAGGACGATCTTGAAGCCTTTAGAGGTGCCGTTATAGCCGTTGCTGATAAGGAAAATGAACTTTTCCATAACCATAGGAACCAGGAAGATGATGGCGATGCGCATAAATTTCATTACCGGTACCCGCTGATCCACTACCGGATACAAAACCACTCGGCCAGTTTGTTTGGGATAAATGACGGGGCCAAGGCCATTGATAAGCTCCTGCGCGCAAAGGTCTTTAAAGATTTTAAAATAAACGGAAGGCCTGTAGCGCTAAACCTGGTTGAAAGACAGGAAAATTCGTCCTTCGCACTATCGCTAAATGCAAAACAGCGATATGCCTACCGTATTTATAACTACCTGCCATTTACTCCTGATAACTACAACCAGTATAAAGCATTACCCGATTTTATACGAAAAATAGAATTTGTTGAAAAGCTGCTGGCCAACCACCTGGTAGCTTTTGCCCACGGCGTGGACTGGACATTTCCGAAAAACCGCAGGCTTGACGTAAGTATACAGGATATCGACCGTATTAAAAAAGCCGGGGTACTTGGCGTGCAGATGATGGCTTTCGACCTGGTGTTTAACTGCAATGCCCTGCTGCCTGACCGGCTGGGCGTAGGTCGCAAAGCGGCTTTCGGCTTCGGTTGGATCTACCGTTTGGAATAACGGTTGCCCCTGTTCTTTGACATGTTGGAAGTAATAGCCTACCGTAAGCATTTACTAAAGTTGGAACTGAAACAGTTTAAAGCATGTAGGCCCTGGTTAACTACAAAGCCTAATTGAGCATTTACTAAAGTTGGAACTGAAACTGAACCTTTTGTTGGGAATAAGGTTGGCATATGCGCCTAATTGAGCATTTACTAAAGTTGGAACTGAAACCAATTCTTACCATAAAGCCATTAAGCGTTACCAGGCCTAATTGAGCATTTACTAAAGTTGGAACTGAAACTTGCTGCATTGCTTCCGTTGCTTTGTACTGTTCGCCTAATTGAGCATTTACTAAAGTTGGAACTGAAACATATTAAGCGTCACTGTCGCCACGCTGTCCACGTGCCTAATTGAGCATTTACTAAAGTTGGAACTGAAACTTCTTTTCAGCAGCATTTGAATGTAGGGATTGGTGAGCCTAATTGAGCATTTACTAAAGTTGGAACTGAAACTTGTTGTCGAGCTGCGTAAAATGGTCATAGTACGGCCTAATTGAGCATTTACTAAAGTTGGAACTGAAACTCTTTGAGATACTGGTGGTTGGCCGGGTTTTTCAAAGCCTAATTGAGCATTTACTAAAGTTGGAACTGAAACCAGCAGGACAAGTCCAATATGTGCCTGGAAAAGCCTAATTGAGCATTTACTAAAGTTGGAACTGAAACTCTGAGGCCCGGGCAGAATATTGCTTATCTGAAGCCTAATTGAGCATTTACTAAAGTTGGAACTGAAACTTCGCAACAGACTGTCCTCTGTAGTTTTGAACCTGCCTAATTGAGCATTTACTAAAGTTGGAACTGAAACAGTTGAATCGCTCTGTCTTCACGAAATTCAAAAAGGCCTAATTGAGCATTTACTAAAGTTGGAACTGAAACTATTATCTTTTATCCAGTTAATGACCATGCTTGCCTAATTGAGCATTTACTAAAGTTGGAACTGAAACCTACCGATAAAAATTCATCCCTTTCCTTTTTTGGCCTAATTGAGCATTTACTAAAGTTGGAACTGAAACATGAAGAGAGAGTTGGGGGTAAGTGGGTTACAAGCCTAATTGAGCATTTACTAAAGTTGGAACTGAAACATAAAAATTGATCCCTTTCATTTTCTGAAGGAAGCCTAATTGAGCATTTACTAAAGTTGGAACTGAAACATTCATGGTCACATGGCACGCCACGTTCCTTAATTGCCTAATTGAGCATTTACTAAAGTTGGAACTGAAACATCATCAGAGCAGGTATCAGAGAGAAGATCATGGCCTAATTGAGCATTTACTAAAGTTGGAACTGAAACATTTCAACATTACCTTTTTGTTCAGGTTTGAAAGCCTAATTGAGCATTTACTAAAGTTGGAACTGAAACTCTTGTTCTTCAAGCTTTTCTTTTTTTTAAGAAAGCCTAATTGAGCATTTACTAAAGTTGGAACTGAAACATTAGTACTATACCAACAGTACCGACTGCTAATGGCCTAATTGAGCATTTACTAAAGTTGGAACTGAAACATCTTTGGTAGTACCCTGGACTACTGCAATATACGCCTAATTGAGCATTTACTAAAGTTGGAACTGAAACATTTCATTGGTGAGCATTAGAAGTTTTGTAGAAGCCTAATTGAGCATTTACTAAAGTTGGAACTGAAACCTTCTGATCTTTTTCTTCCTTATCAATTTGAAGCCTAATTGAGCATTTACTAAAGTTGGAACTGAAACATTTGGCTGTCAGCTTTTACAAAAGATCCCGTAGGCCTAATTGAGCATTTACTAAAGTTGGAACTGAAACAGGGAATTGCGGTGCGACAAATATTCTTTGGCCGAGCCTAATTGAGCATTTACTAAAGTTGGAACTGAAACATATATCGCTGCAATAAAGCCTGCAATAACCAAGGCCTAATTGAGCATTTACTAAAGTTGGAACTGAAACATCAACAGGATACCTTACACCGTCCCTCAGGTAAAGGCCTAATTGAGCATTTACTAAAGTTGGAACTGAAACAATTCGACTCATGGATCGGGAGGGATTTGCAAAGCCTAATTGAGCATTTACTAAAGTTGGAACTGAAACATTAATACCCTTTGCATTCAATAATGCCTCAACCGCCTAATTGAGCATTTACTAAAGTTGGAACTGAAACTTGCCTTCTTTTTCGGTTACTACAGCTTGTTCATGCCTAATTGAGCATTTACTAAAGTTGGAACTGAAACGTCTCAGTCCTGAAAGGATCAGAGTTCCATTCTTGCCTAAATGAGCATTTACTAAAGTTGGAACTGAAACATATAGACATCATGCTCACATTTGAAGATTTGGGCCTAAATGAGCATTTACTAAAGTTGGAACTGAAACACGAATGCACTTTGGGCTTCAGATTTAATAGCTATCTGCCAGGCAAAGCAAAAGACTGAAACTGAAGTAAACAGGATTATCGGTCAGATGGAACAAAAGCAGTCCAACAATTAATAAAAATCAAAATTGTTTTACAACTGTTTTACAGAGATAGGTAAAAACAAAAGGCACTTACTGCTTTTTTCGCCGTAAGTGCCTGATTGTCTGTTGTGGGAGTTACTGGGTTCGAACCAGTGACCCTCTGCTTGTAAGGCAGATGCTCTGAACCAGCTGAGCTAAACTCCCTTTGTTTTGGGACTGCAAATATAGGAGGCTTGGGCTATTCGCCAAAAAATAATTTACATTTTTTTATTCCGAGGCAATTTCTTCAGTCCAGCAACTCAAAAATGCCCGCAGCGCCTTGCCCTGTACCCACGCACATGGTCACCATGCCGTACTTTTTTTTGCGCAACCTCAATTCGTCGAATAACTGTATTGACAATTTCGTACCGGTAGCACCCATGGGATGCCCTAAGGCGATAGCACCGCCGTTAACATTCACAATCTCTGGATTTAAATTTAACCCGTTGATAACAGCCACAGCCTGCGATGCAAAGGCTTCGTTTAGTTCTATTAGTTGGATATCATCCTGCTTCATGCCGGCTCTTTTCAGTACTGAAGGGATAGCTTCCAGTGGCCCTATACCCATAATGCGCGGCGGCACGCCGGCAACGGCATAATTGACCAACCTGGCTATCGGACGGAGGTTATTTGCCTTCAAAAACCGTTCGCTCACCACCATCACAAATGCCGCCCCATCGCTCATTTGCGACGAATTACCTGCCGTGACGGTGCCTGCAGGGTCGAACACCGGCTTCAAATTGGCCAGCGCCTCAAATGAAGTGTCCGCGCGCGGCCCCTCATCGGTATCCATGGTCAATTCAAGCTTTGCTTCATGCCCGTTTTCATCTGTGTACGTTTCTGATACTTTCACAGGTGCTATCTGCCCCTTGAATTTCCCGACCGCTAATGCCGCGAGTGCTTTTCGATGCGAATGGTAAGCAAATTCGTCCTGCTCACTCCGGCTGATGTTAAACTCCCTCGCAACCGCCTCGGCGGTGAGGCCCATGCCCCAGTAATAGTCGGGGTGTGCCAGGGCTACCCTGGGGTTGGGTAGGTTGTGATATCCGCCTATCGGAACAAAGGTCATGCTTTCAACACCACCGGCGATGATGCAGTCGGCAATGCCGCTGTGGATCTTAGCCGACGCGATGGCTATAGTTTCCAGTCCCGACGAGCAGTACCGGTTCACGGTCATGCCCGGCACCTTATCGGTATCCAGCGCCATCAGCGAGATCAATCGCCCTACGTTCAGCCCCTGTTCCGCCTCAGGTGTGGCATTACCTACGATCACATCTTCAATTTGCTCTTTGTCGACATTTGGCACCGAAACCACCAGGTGCTTGATCACTTCGGCGGCAAGCGTATCCGGCCGTGTGAACCGGAAACCTCCGCGTTTTGCTTTTCCCACCGCACTGCGGCTACCGGCGACGATATATGCGTTCATTAAATATGCCTTAAATCAGATTTGTTAATATCCAAAAATAGCCGGAAATTTTGCTTTTATTTATTTCTTTTTCATATCCGATCCGCTCAACCAAAAACCTTTATGCAAACAATCGGCTCAAATACCAAAAAGGATGTAAGCAGCACCTACCGGAATTACGTTTTGGCGATGCTGACGCTGGTTTATGTCTTTAATTTTATCGACAGGCAGGTACTGGTTATCCTGCAGGAGTCGATAAAAAAAGAGTTGCATTTGTCCGATACCCAACTCGGTCTGCTCTCCGGGTTCACGTTTGCTTTATTTTATGTTACGCTGGGCATCCCTATTGCCCGTCTGGCAGACAAAACGAACCGTAGAAATACCGTCGCCATATCCCTCGGCATATGGAGCATCATGACAGCCTGCTCGGGTTTGGCAAAAAATTTCATTCAATTGTTGTTCGCGCGTACCGGCGTAGGGGTTGGCGAAGCAGGCGGAAGCCCGCCGGCCCATGCCATGATCTCCGATTATTTTCCGCCACAAAAAAGGTCTACGGCGCTTTCTATCTATTCAGCGGGCATTTATTTCGGGGTGCTGATCGGGTTTTTAATGGGCGGCTACCTGAACCAGCATCTCGGTTGGCGGACCGCTTTTTTTATTGTGGGAATACCCGGCGCCGTCTTTTCATTGTTTTTTTACCTGACAGTGAAAGAACCCCGGAAGGGCGCGACTGATGTAAATGCAATTGCACACGATGCGCCTTCGCTGGGCGAGGTGTTAGCGCGTTTGTACTCAACCAAAACTTTCGTATTCCTGGCTGTGGCGTCGGCGCTTAACGTCTTTTGTATTTACGGCCTGATTAATTGGGCGCCCTCTTTCCTGCAAAGGTTACATGGATTGAAAAGTTCGGAGGTAGGTGTATTACTTGGACTTATTTACGGAATTGGCGGCGCAACCGGGTCCTTCATGGGCGGGGTGCTGACGGATCATTTTGGAAGGACGGATAAAAGCTGGTATCTCAAAGTTCCGGCTTATGCCGTCCTGTTTGGGATTCCCTGTGCGGCCGGCGCCATATTTTTGCAGAATACATTTTGTGCAGTGACCTGTTTAGGGTTGTGCGCTTCGCTCCAAAGTGTATACCTGGGACCTTCGCTGGCTGTGGCGCATAGTCTTGTTCCGGCTTCCATGCGCGCGCTTACCTCCGCAGTTTTTTTCCTTGTGATCAATTTTATTGGTTTGGGTCTTGGACCAACGGTGGTTGGCATGATTAGCGATCTGCTTAAACCAACAATGGGTGTTGAATCCCTGCGCTGGGCTATGTCTATCATCATTGTGATAAGCGCTGTTTCGGCTAGTCTCTTTTTTGCTACTGCCAAAAAGTTCCCGGCTGATCTGAAGGCGAATCCCTGATCGAACTTACCTTGCTGCCCCGCCGTCAATCGTCAAACAAATACCGCTGACGAACGACGCTTCATCTGAAGCCAGGTAGAGGTAACCATTAGCAATATCTTCGGGCACTCCCCATTTGCCAAGCGGGATCTGGGACAGGCTTTGTGTGCGAACTTCTTCGGGCATCAGGTCGGTCATCGCGGTTGTGATAAAGCCGGGCGCAATACAATTGGCAGTGATGCCATAGCGCCCTAGTTCGAGTGCCCATACCTTTGTCATACCGATAATGGCAGACTTGGTCGCAACATAGTTCGTTTGTCCAAAGTTGCCGCGGATAGCTACATTGGAAGAAGCCGAAACGATGCGCCCATAGTTTTGCTCTTTCATGATCGGAGCCACCGCCTGTGTGCAATTGAAAACACCGGTCAGGTTTACACCGATAACGTCATCCCATTCCTGTTTTGACATTTTAAGCAAGGTCCTGTCCTTAGTGATACCGGCATTATTGATCAGGATATCGATACGACCGAAATGCGCATGTGCCTCGGCTACCGCTTTTTGTACTTCAACCTCATTAGTGACCGACACTTTTTTGAAGATCGCATCACACCCCTCCTTTTTTAGCTGTTCAACAACGTCATTGCCCTTATCGGATAGATCCCACAAAATAATTTTTGCGCCTTCTTTGGCGAATCGTTCTGCAGTAGCAAGGCCTATTCCATTGGCTCCGCCGGTGATCAGGGCAACTTTGTCTTTTAGTCTCATTGTTCGAGTTTTAAACGTGGGATTTCAGGAAAGATAGGCAGTTTATCAGATTTTTTCAAACCATTGTTTGGTTCAACCAAATTTATATTTTTGATAATCCAACCCAATGACCATGAACCGTTATGCGATTACTCTCCTTGCGCTGTTTGCATTCATTGTTTTTACAAACATCGCGTACGCACAATCAAAAGTACTGACTGAAGCTGCACCGGCAGCAGGCGGATTTTCTGCCGTACGCCTGGCACGCCTGGATTCCGGTATGAACGCCTGGGTAAAGCAAAAGTGGGTGAACGGTTCAGCCGTTCTCATAGCTCGTCATGGTAAGATCGTTTTTTATAAAGCTCATGGGTACAACGATCCCGATAACAAGACACCGCTCGATAAAACCGGCATCTTTCGTATTGCTTCGCAGACAAAGGCCCTCACGGTGGTGTCGGTAATGATGCTGTGGGAAGAAGGCAAATTTTCATTGGACGATCCGGTTTCCAAATTCATCCCGTCGTTCGCCAATGAAAAAGTGCTGGCTTCGTTCAATCCTAAAGATACCACCTATACTACCGTTCCGGCCAAACGGGCAATTACCATTCGCGACCTGCTCACGCATACATCAGGATTAGGTTATCCCGCGATAGGTACCCCGGCAGAAAATGCCATTTATGCAAAAAGTTATATGACGGGCGGCGTTGGCACTAAGGGCCAGAAACTTTCCGACGCGATGAGCCGCCTGGGAACCCTGCCGCTCTTTTTTCAACCCGGCGAAGGGTGGAAATACGGATTGAACATGGATGTTTTAGGCTACCTGATCGAAAAGTGGTCGGGCATGTCACTGGAGGACTTTTTTGAAAAACGTATCTGCCGGCCGCTGGGAATGAAAGACACCTGGTTTAACCTGCCGCCCGAAAAAGGTAAGCGACTGGTTAATTTCTTCGTGGGGGACTCTACGGGAACGATAAAAAAGACCGGATCAGTTTTTAATGGGGCACTCGATATGAATTACCCGCTCCAAAAGACCGATTATTTCTCGGGGGGCGGCGGCCTGGTATCCACACTTTATGACTATGCTGTTTTCCTCCAGATGTTATTGAATGGGGGCGAGTATAATGGCGTACGCCTGCTGGCCCGCAATACCGTACGTATGATGACTATGAACCAGATCGGCGAGTTGCACCCTAATCTCGGCGATCATTTTTGGGTGAATAAATTCGGGTTCGGGTTTTTTATTATCTCTGATGAAGGCAGCAAGTTTACGCCAAGCCAGGCAGGTACTTATTCCTGGGGCGGTGTGTTTTCAACCTCGTATTGGGTCGACCCGAAAGAGGACATGATCGTGTTGGCGTATGAGCAAATGTGGGGACCTTATGTGGCGAATACCGCCGCGGCATTTAAGCCTTTGGTATACCAGGCGATCAATGATTGATAGCAGGCAGATAAATCATTTATGATGATCTTTCTCGTATTTTTCTCTGAGCGCCGATTTTAGAAATTTGCCTACCGAAGTTTTGGGTATGGCATCGATGATGGCGTATCCTTCCGGTATCCAGAATTTGGCGAATTTGCCCGTCAGGAATACTTTTAGCTCGTCGGCCGAAACGGTTTTTCCCGGCTTTGGCACTACATAAACAAATGGCCTTTCCATCCATTTCTTGTCCTGAACGGCGATCACTGCGGCTTCAAGCACAGCGGGGTGACCCATTAAGGCATTCTCAAGCGCTATGGAACTGATCCATTCGCCGCCCGATTTGATCACGTCCTTGCTCCGGTCCTTTATTTCTATGCACCCGTCTTCACTGATGGCGGCAATGTCGCCCGTTCTGAGCCAGCCATCGGCTGTAAATTTTCCGCCTGAATCCGCGTCGCGGTAATATGATCCGGCAACACAGGGCCCGCGAACTTCCAGCTCGCCCATCGTTATCCCATCCCATGGGATGATGCCGTGCTCATTCCTGCCGCGAACCTCCAACAACGGTATGGGGTAACCTTGTTTTGTGGCATGATCCAGTCGTTCTTCTTTTGACGCTTCGTCCATTTTGCTGGTCATTACGGCGGTAGTTCCCAGCGGCGAAAGCTCGGTCATGCCCCAGGTATTAAGCACATGAATGCCGTAGCGCTCGTCAAAGGCTTCAACCAAAAAACGCGGCGCGCATGATCCGCCTATCGCGATGGTGCGTAAGTTAAGCTGGTATTTATCCGGGGTAGCATCAAGCTTATCCAGTATACTCATCACTACGGTCGGCACGCCCCCGGTGATAGTGACCTTTTCGGCGTCAAAAAGTTCCAAAAGACTTTCGGCATCCAGGTACGGTCCCGGGAACACTTGCTTTGCCCCCGCCATAGCGCAATTGTAGGGGAAGCCCCAGGCGCTGGCATGAAACATCGGAACCACGGGGAGTACCACATCGCGCTCGGTGACACCGACTCCAACTCCCGTCATCATGAATGACACCGCATGAAGCATGATGGACCGGTGTGAGTACAATATGCCCTTCGGTTTGCCTGTTGTGCCTGAAGTATAACACATAAACGCGGCGGAATTTTCGTCGCCTTCAAAGGGGTCGAATAACGATTCGTCGCCAGCAGCTAAAACGTCTTCATAATTTAAATACCCGTCAGGCAGAGGCTCCCCGGTTTGCGGGATGACAATAACCGTGGAGAGATTGGTACCCGGTTTGAATTTTTCAAACAGCGGCAACAGTATTTGATCGACAATGATGATCTTGTCTTCTGCATGGTTTATAATGTAACTTAGTTCATCCGGGCTAAAGCGAAGATTAAGAGGGTGCGCTACTGCGCCTATACATGGCACGGCAAAGTAAACCTCCAGGTGCTGGTAATGGTTCCAGCAAAGGGTGGCTACCCGGTCTCCGTTGCGAATCCCAAGCTGCTGCAGGGCCACAGCCAGCTTTTTCGCACGCCGGAACATGTCCTCGTAAGCATAGCGGTGGATGCTTTTATCAGGAAGCCGGCTGACGATCTCTTTTTTTCCATACAAGCTTTCCGCCCTCCGCAAAATGGTGGGCAAAGTAAGCTGGTAATCCATCATTAAACCTCTCATGGTATCGGACGACTTATGCTAAAAGTTGAGAAATTTATATGCCGAAAGATAATCAAAATATGTTTGGCATAACAGGCCTTGATCCCGGGGGTTCAGGCGCTGCCTCTTTCTGCATCAAATATTGCTTCGCCAACAAGCCTTTGCAGAACTTCTTTGGTTATCGGTTTAAAAATAAACGATTGAACAAACTCAAATTTCTTAACCCATTGAATATCGCGCGGATTAATAGATGATGATAATACGTATAGTTTTAAAGGTTTGGACAAATGAGGGTATACCTGCTGCATCTTTTCGAGAAACACCCAGCCATCAAATTGCGGCATATACAGGTCTAGTAGAATAATGTCGGGAAGAACTGGTTTGTTTAAGCGGTTTTGTGTGAGAAATTCGAGCACCTCTTCGCCATCTGCGGTGCAGTTGACTTCAAAATCAAGCTGGTATTTGTTTAGTATTCTTTTTAGTATAAAATGATCGAGGGGGCTATCATCAACGAACAGGATTTTTTTCATAAAGTATCGGCATAGCCAAAAGTATAAACATTGACAAAGATTGTTTACCGTGTTTTAACGGTATTTGCTACGTAGTAATACGGGTTTGCGCTACAGTAATATTGTAAATAAATCGATACAAACAACCTTTTCTGCGATATGCATGCAATATTTGAAAACATATTTGGTTGTAGATACTTAAATAAAATAACTGATCATTGATACCCCGGATTAGTAATTATAGCGCCTTTGGAAAACAAATAAACCTACCCTATGATATTGCTTTTTTGCGGGCTATCCGGAGCCGGAAAGTCAACGTTAGCCGAAAGGGTTCGGCACAAGCTGGCGTCAGAAGACATCTTCATCGAAATTATTGATGCCGATGAATACCGGCAACGTTTATTTAAAGATCTCGGTTTTTCAATGGAAGACCGTTTTGAGAACATCCGGCGACTAGGCTTTATAGCTAATAAGTTTTCGTCTCACAATATCATTACCATTGTTTGTGCGATCAACCCTTACGACTCTATCCGAAAAGAGCTGGTGAGAACTTACAAAAACGTAAAAATAGTGCATATCGATTGTGCCCTGGATGTGCTTATCAGGCGCGATACTAAAGGCTTGTATCACAAAGCTTTGCTGCCAGAAGGGCACCCGGACAAACTGGTAAATTTGACTGGGATTAACGATCCTTTTGAAAAGCCGGAGTTGCCCGATCTTTATATCAATACCGATACCGTGGGTATAAAGGAGTGTGTAAATGAGATCAGGTCGTTCATCGTCCGTAACATTGTTAAAGAGAAATATATGTACAATACCTATGCGCATGTTTCCTGATGGTTATTAACTAACCGCAGGCAAACAGCGTTTTTATACTATACCTGATATCCTAATTCTTCAATGCGGTCAAAGGTTTTAATTGTAACGGGTATGCACCGTTCGGGGACCTCCTTAATTACCAACTGGCTATTTCATTGCGGGTTGCAGGTGGGGGAGCGCCTGCTCGGCGCCGGCGAGGGGAATAAGGAAGGCCATTACGAAGATGTAGAATTTTTGCGGATTCATGAAGAAATATTGGCGGCAAATGGTTATACTCCGACAGGGCTGATCCATCACAAATCCATACACATTTCCGAATACCAGCTTGAAAAGCTCAAGGCTATCCTTAAAGTGAAAGCGCATCGCTTTGATCAATGGGGATGGAAAGAACCCCGTACCTGCTTGTTTCTCGATGTATATCGCAAGCTTATCCCCCGGGCGAAGCATTTGGTGATCGTGCGCGAGTATGTGGCCGTGGTTCATTCACTTTTAAAACGGGATTTTGACGCGCTTGATAGCAGATATCGGCACAGAAGTCTCTTTACACGGCTAACATGGAAACTGTTCAGGAAAAATGGTAAACGGAAAAGATACTACCGAAAAAACGCGACCGAGTATTTGCAGGTATGGATGGATTACAACGAGCATATATTAGATATGCTGGACAAAATGCCGCAGGATGACTACCTGGTTATCAATTACTCGCTTTTAGAAACCCGCGACACTGATGTCTTTTCGTTTTTAACTGGCAAGTGGGACTTTAAACTTGAATATTTTCCTTTTGGCAAGGTTTATAAAAAGGACCTGATAAGCGCTGAAAACGACATCGATCGTTTAATCAAAGATCCGGCGCTTATTCGCAAAGCACGGGAGCTTGGGGACCGCTTTAAAGGTTACATGCGTATAATTTAAGCTACCATCTCTATCCGGTAAGTCCGCCCATTCAGGTCAAATTCATCGCCGGCCTTTTTCCCGTTTAGTTTTATCGCTATTGGCGATGCCGGTGAAACGGCGTAGAAAGTCTGCTGACCTATACTCAGGCTGCCGGCGCTGATCGCGATATAAAATTGGCCATTACTGGTATATACAATGCTGCCGATATCAGCGGTTAAATGACTGGTATTATATGTGATAGTACTTAACGCTACCATCAATTTATTCGCCTCATTTAGTTGAACCTGTGCCTGGTCCGCCACCTGTTGCATCATTTCCCTACCGGTCTCGTACTTGTCGCCCGCACTGCTTTTGGTTTCCTCGTCCGACGAGTCCTGGGCGTCGTCAATAGCCTGCCGGGCCTCACCTATGCGCTTTTGCACATATTCGATGCACATTTTATATAATTGCTCTTTGAGATTGCTCATCCCTAAAAATCGCTGTTATTAAATTAAAAATGAAAGGTTATAATGCGGCTTCCTGGTCCGCACGCGGGTCATCCGGAACAATATCCATCTCGGGACAATCGATATACCCGGCATACCATTGAATGGCTTCTACTATGTCTAAAGCATCATCAGAAGCTATGCCGATAGTTTCAAATGCAAAAATTTTGCCACCTGCACTGCCGTAAAGTTGTATCTCGTTGCCGTCGGGATAAAAAGGCTCGTCAGCCAGGCAGAAAACTCTTAGTCTAAGTTCAGTATCCCTTGCATGGATCACGTCCCTGCACGGATTGTTCGGGTCGGTAGCTAACAAAAACACATTATGCTTCATGGCAGAGTAACAACTGGTAGCGGCTGATAGTTTCAGCAGAAGTCAAATGTAGTACTTATACGGTAAAATAAGGAAGATGGATAATTATTATAGTGTTAGGAGATAGCCATAAATACTTGCCGACAGGGTAAAGAAATGGCGTTTTTATATCAAAAAACGCCATTTATGAACAGGTCGTCGTGAGATTAGCTTTATATTATTAATATTATAAAACGGTATTTAATGTGCTATGATTAATACGAATCGCCTGCATGATGAGAATGAGGGTCGACACGTTTTAGTACTACATTTGTAACCGGTTTAACAATTAAAGGTATCTTTTCGACCCTTGTTTCACTGGTATCCAGGCCAAAGGCTTTTGCTTCTGTTTGCGCAATCCTCTTTATGGCGAAATAGCTGTTCAGGATGAAGCTTTCTTTCACACTGAATTCATTGTTATAAGAAAGGAACTTCTCGATGATCACAAACTGGAAGTCCGCCGTCTGGTTAAATTTCCTGAGGGATTCATAACGGCTCAGGATATCCACTTCATTGCGGCTCACCATATCCTCGACCACCTTCCTGAACAATACATTGATGCGCGGCTGAATCCTGAAACCTAATCGAAATTCAACCCGGATGATCTTACCCGGCTCCAACTCTTCCACGCTATATTCCATCGTATAAGGGTCGTCCATACGCTCAATGTGCAGGAACCAGTAGGTATCGGCCCTTTTTGGTTTCCTGCTTAAGATGGAATAGAGTATTTTTTGTTCGATCTGCTTGCTGTTGTTGGCTTTGGTAAGATAAATAAGGTGGGTAGCATATTTCGATACGCCTTCATCCGCACTTAACGCGTGGAGTTGCGGTATCTGGTCCTTCAGATCGACAAAGTGCAGAAAGCGGTTGGTGATCTTGCGCGCCTTGAACCAAACATACATAGTACCTATCAGGCCAAACTCAAACACGAGGAAGAATAGCCTTTTGACAATTTTAACAGAGTTGGCTACGAAGAACGAGGTCTCGACTGTGACGAATATGCAAAGTATGATGATCACTATCCAAAGCGGCCAATGCCTTTTATAGCGCATATAATACGACATCAGCAGCGTTGTCATCAGCATGGCGATAGTAATGGAGAAGCCATAGGCCGCGGTCATCGCCGTAGAGGTTTCAAAGTATAATACCACAGCGATACAGCCGAAACATAATACCCAGTTAATCGCCGGGATATAGATTTGGCCGCGAATGTTGGACGGGTATTTCACGGTGATCTTCGGCCACAGATTCATACTGATGGCCTCGCTAATGAGGGTGAATGAACCGCTGATCAACGCCTGGCTGGCGATGATCGTAGCAAAAGTGGCGATGATCACACTCGGTATCAAAAACACGTGCGGCACGATGGAATAAAACGGGTTTACAGTGGCGAAATTGATGTTGGCTCCCTGGTTTAATACCCATGCTCCCTGCCCAAGATAACTGAGCAGTAAGGTGATCTTAACAAATATCCAGGTGACCTGTATATTTTTGCGCCCGCAGTGCCCCAGGTCGGAGTAGAGCGCCTCTGCACCCGTAGTGCACAAAAATACGGCGCCCAGCAGCCAGAAACCTTCAGGGTGGGATATCAGCATATGTATGCCATAATATGGATTGAGGGCCTTGAATACAGTAGGATAATGTACGATCTGTAGCCCGCCTATAATGCCGATCATTAAAAACCATACCAGCATGACCGGGCCGAAAGCGCCGCCGACCACTTTGGTGCCGAATTGCTGAAACAGGAACAGTAATACAATAATGCCGATCACGATGCCGATGATCAATTTGCTGCCCGGCACCATGATGTTGGCAAGTTTTGGCACCTGGCCCAAGCCTTCAATAGCCGAGGCCACTGAAATGGGTGGGGTGATAATACCATCGGCCAGCAAGGTCCCGGCACCTATAATAGCAGGTATGGCCAGCCATTTGCCGTAACGGCGCACCAGGGCATAAAGCGAAAAGATACCGCCTTCACCGTGGTTATCCGCTTGCAGCGTTATGAAGATGTATTTAAACGTGGTTTGCAGGGTTAGCGTCCAAAAAATGCAGGAAAGGCAGCCGAAAACGAAAGGCTCGGTGGCATCTTTGCCTTCGGTCATAAGCGTTTGAAAAACATATAGAGGAGAGGTGCCTATATCCCCGAATATGATTCCGAGGGTGATCAGCATACCGGCGGCTGATAATTTCTTAAGATGAGTACTCATGTGGGGGTATCAAAATCGCGCAAATGTATATACAGTATAAGTAATTAGCAACTTATTTGAGCACTGTTAGCTACTAGCCTAAAGAGAATATTCGATCAGCCGCGATAAATTTTGCCGATTGCATAAAAGTAAGATGGTAACGGTCGCCAAAAATGTTATTTATTAAAATTAAAGCTTTAAGATTAAAATTTTGTTAAACAATTATTTTTTCAAATAATCTGTTTTTATAAAAAAGCGCATGCAATTTCTTGCATACGCTTTGAATCTTTGGTTCATTATCAATATTATTGATTTGCGTCAGGTTTTGGCGGCTCGGGCTTTGGCTTAGGCTGCGGTTTTTGTTGCCGTTGCGCCTGTTGCTGGCGTTGTTGCGCCTGTTGAGCAGCCTTTTGTTGCTGTTGCGCTTGTTGGGCGGCCCTTTGCTGCTGAGCCTGCTGCTGTTGCGCTTGTTGGGCAGCCCTTTGTTGCTGAGCCTGTTGTTGTTGCGCTTGTTGGGCAGCCCTTTGCTGTTGAGCCTGCTGTTGTTGCGCCTGTTGAGCAGCCCTTTGCTGCTGAGCCTGTTGTTGTTGCGCTTGTTGGGCAGCCTTTTGCTGCTGAGCCTGTTGTTGTTGCGCTTGTTGGGCAGCCTTTTGTTGCTGAGCCTGTTGTTGTTGCGCTTGTTGGGCAGCCCTTTGCTGCTGAGCCTGTTGTTGTTGCGCCTGTTGAGCAGCCTTTTGCTGCTGAGCCTGTTGTTGTTGCGCTTGTTGGGCAGCCCTTTGCTGCTGAGCCTGCTGTTGTTGCGCCTGTTGAGCAGCCTTTTGCTGCTGAGCCTGCTGTTGTTGCGCTTGTTGGGCAGCCCTTTGCTGCTGAGCCTGCTGTTGTTGCGCTTGTTGGGCAGCCTTCTGTTGTTGAGCCGGTTGTACGGCTGGTTGCTGAGCAGGCTGGTTACCATGCTGACGTTGGTGCGATGGTTGAGCCGCCTGTTGTTGTTGAGCCGGTTGTACGGCTGGTTGCTGAGCAGGCTGGTTACCATGCTGACGTTGGTGCGA
>Ga0070658_10000060_pt1 | contig 112561 bp, 95 predicted proteins | sample KBSC13metaG_FD_64664 | JGI IMG/M metagenome (GOLD analysis project Ga0070658, IMG submission 64664) | Corn rhizosphere microbial communities from Kellogg Biological Station, Michigan, USA - KBS C1-3 metaG | ecosystem: Host-associated > Plants > Roots > Rhizosphere > Soil ...
GATTATGAATTAAATATACGAAAAAAGGCATTATAAAACAAGTCAATTAATTGATAATCAGATGTTTATTATCTTAACTTAATGACATTGACCGCACCCCTCCCCGAGGAGGGAATTTTTTTAAAACATTATTGCCCCAGCCACCTTTAAAACTTAACCACAACGCGTAAACCATGAAACCCAAAAAAATATGGTGCAACCTGGCCGTAGACGACCTGGACCGCACGTCCCGATTTTATACTCAGCTTGGTTTTAAGTTCAACGGCAGGTCCGACGACCTGGTGAGCTTCTTTTTTGGCGCAGACGATCTCATCATACATTTTTTCAAAAAAAGCGTCCTCAAACCCGCCATGAAGGGCGAACTTGCAGACACGCATTCTGCCAACGAGATCATATTCACCCTTGCCGCCGAAAGCAGAGCCGAAGCCGATAGCTGGGCCGTTGAAATTGAAAAAGCCGGCGGCTCACTCATCTCCCAACCCGAAATTTTTGGCGAAAACTACTACGGTTTCGTATTCGCCGACCCGGACGGGCATCGGTTTAATGTGTTTTATATGTGAGGCGTCTCTCAACCGTCATCGAGGAACGAAGCAATCTCCGAACTGTGCGAATCAATGGACCGGAATTTCGATCAAAAATGATCTAAAGCCACTTATCTGGCAAAATGGTACTTTGTTCTACATATGCTTCTTATATTTGATTCACCAAACCTTGTAAGATGAAAAAAATCGCATTACCGCTAATTTTTGCTTTCTTAACATTTTCTGCGCGGGCTCAAAACGACCAAGCATCGGTAGATTTTATTAAAGCCGTTGTCCATTCGGATCAGAAAATAATCTATGCTGATAGTGTAGGTAATTATGCTATATCATATATAAAAGAAGGATTAAACAGGCCTGTTACTTCTTATTCGCAAAAAAAAAGACTGAACGACAATTTTGGCCGTTTACCAGGAAGGAAAAAGAGTACATAAATAAAGAGTTGAGCAGGATGCAAAAGTTTACTTGGAAAGATTCTTTGCTTAGCGGTTCTTTATTGGTAAAACAGGACACGATCAACGCCATATTTAGTAAAGATGTATTTAGTGGATGGGGTTATTTTAACACCCACTTCGGGCACGGTTTTTATAATTTATCTAAGCCAATATTTCTGCGAAATCGTACCATGTGTATATTCTATAAAGGGTACTCCTGCGGTCATCTTTGCGGAGAAGGTGATTTAACCATTTACGTTAAAAAGAAGGGCAAATGGATGTCGAAATACTTGCTCGGCTACTGGGTAAGCTGAAATGGAATTCCGCCCCCATGCTAGCGTACGCGTACCGTGTGTGTCCGGAGAAGTCCTACACTCCTCTTATCTTAAAAACGGCGAAGCCCTCTTGAGCACCTTAAAAAAACAAACAACTCTGGAAAAAATCATGATTCAAAAGTACCTTGCCAACAATCGGACGCTCTGAACTTTGTATAGGTATACTGTCCGCGCGGGGTCTCCTGGAAGGGACCCTGCGCCCGCATGCCGACCTAAACGTGGTTTACAACATAACATAGGGTCCCCGATGCAAGGCCCTGCGCGGACGTGAAACGTTCCCTGTATTCTGGTAAAACTGACATTCGCATAAATTCACTAATTTGGATTTCGAAATAATCTTACATTTTAGAAATAACTAAAGTATTGCAAATGCTTAAAATCGTAAAGATCTGCTTATTTACAGGCGCCTTTTTGCTGTGTTGTTTTAGCAGCGGTGCGCAAAACAATGCACCTGCTCCGTGCGGGCCTATCCCTTCGGAAAACCAAATCCGATGGCAGGAAATGCAATACTATGCCTTTGTGCATTTCTCGCTCAATACCTATACCGACCAGTCATGGGGGTACGGTAATGAAGATATTAAACTCTTTAACCCAACGGCATTGGATTGCCGCCAATGGGCCCGCATCTGCAAAAATGCCGGGATGAAAGGAATTATTCTTACCGTCAAACACCATTGCGGTTTTTGCCTGTGGCCTTCCAAATACACCGAATATTCTGTAAAAAACGCCCCATGGAAGAACGGCAAAGGGGATGTGGTGAGGGAGATGGCAGACGCCTGCAGGGAATATGGCCTGAAACTCGGTATCTACCTGTCACCCTGGGACAGAAACCGGGCAGATTATGGCAAGCCGGAATACATTACGTATTTCCGCAACCAGCTGACGGAACTGCTTACCAACTACGGGCCGATTTTCGAGATTTGGTTTGACGGCGCCAACGGCGGCTCGGGCTATTATGGCGGCGCTAATGAAACCCGCATGATTGACCGTAAAACCTATTATGACTGGGCCAATACGTATAAACTGGTGCGCAAACTACAGCCTGGTATTGTTATCTGGAACGATGGCGGAGACCGGGCTGACCTGCGATGGGTCGGAACTGAAGGGGGATCTGTCGGCGAAACAAATTGGAGCCTGTTGAATGCTACCGGGGATGTACCATACAATATGCTGCATTACGGCGTGGAGAACGGGGATGCCTGGGTACCCGCGGAAGTGAATACTTCTATACGGCCGGAATGGTTTTACCACGCCCGTGAAGATAAATTGGTGAAGTCGGTGCCGCAACTGATGGATACCTACTACAATTCGATAGGCCATAACGGCAACCTGTTGCTCAATTTCCCGATCATGCCCAACGGCCTTATCAACCCCATAGATGAAAAAAATGCATTGGATTTTGGCAAGGCCGTAAAAGCTGCATTTTCAATTAACCTGGCAAAAAACAAACCAGCAACGGCATCCAATGTGCGCGCGGCAAGCAAATATTTTGGTGCTGGCAACGTGACCGATGGGGATAAAGATACTTATTGGGCGACGGATGACGATGTTAAAGCGGCTTCGCTGACAATTGATTTGGGCAGGCTAACCAGGTTTAATCGCTTTCTGGTGCAGGAATATATTCGGTTAGGGCAGCGTGTAAAAACTTTTACAGTTGAAGGGCTTGTTGACAGCCAGTGGCAGGAACTGGCAAAAGGGACAACTATCGGGTATAAGCGCATTATAAGCTTCCCGACGGTGAGGGCCACCAGTGTCCGGCTGCATATAACGGATGCCAAGGCCTGCCTGGCTATTTCCAACGCGGGGGTTTATTACGCCCCGCAAATACTTGCCGCCCCCACAGTGATCAGGAACAAGGCCGGTGAAATAATCATAACGCCTGCTGATAAAGAATCGATAATTTATTACACGACGGATGGAAGCATACCGGCACCGCGTTCAAAAAAATATAGGAAACCCTTCCTGGTGGGTGGTAAACCGGAGATACGTGCGAACGTTTATGACCCTAATACCGGCCGGAGCAGCCCGGAGACACGTGAGAAATTTGATATTTCGAAAAAAGACTGGAAAATTATCGGGGATGACGATGAAAAGGCGGGTGCTGTTTTAGACGGCGACCCCTCCACAGCATGGCACCAGGGTAAAGATAAAAAAATGCCGGTTGATTTGGTGATTGATTTAGGGCGTATGGAAAACATCGCAGGGTTTCGATACCTGCCCGATCAAAGCAGTTGGAATCCTGCCATTATCGCTGCGTATGAGTTTTACGTTTCGGAAAACGGTGCAGACTGGAAACTGGTTAGCCATGGTGAATTTCCAAATATCAAAAACAATCCTTTGTGGCAGGTAATAAAGTTTACGCCTCAAAAAACCAGGTATATCAAACTGAGAGCGGTAAAAAATATTGAAAACACCGGCGAAGCCGGCTACGCGGAAATAGGCATAATTACGATATGACGGCAGGTGTGCACTGCAAGGGGTAAACGGTAACGGGTGGAAGGGCAAATCCTACTTGTGTCCTTCGAAACGGGCACAAGTTAACCCAATACACCTCCGGCCCTTAAACTTGCACCAGGTAATAAAGAGAATCCTGCAATCCTTTCATCCCATAAATCATAGTTCAGATAAATGCCCACTCCGGTTTAAGAGTTCAGCGCAGCGCTCTTAAATCATTTATAAAAAGTAGAACTCCGTTCGGGTACAATACCTGATCAACAATTGCCGGACAGAGTCCTTCCTTTCATCAACTGGTTTAAGTCACCCTTCGGAAGACTTAAACCAGGAATCGTCAGGGTGTATAGGTATTACAGGATTTAATCACAGATCTGTATAGCTATTTCAGGAATCGTCAGGGGGGTAAAAAACGCATAAATCATGGTTTACACGATTTTGCGTATTTTTCAATTAAACAATTGATAATCAGTTATTTATACTTTAAATTCCTGAAATTATGTAAACCATGTAAACCATGTTTTGCCGGGCCGCAGGCAAAGCCCATAAAATTGTCTGAACCGGAATTCACAGAATTAAAGAATTAACAGAATTCGGGCAATTCTTAAATTCGAGTTCAGACAAATCCGCCACGCGCCAACCGCCTCGCGCCTCGCCCATAATCCAACAATAATACCATCCAACAATAAAGCAATTCCAATTATATTTGGCACAATGAAACGCATCTTCTTCTCCCTCATAACCGCCCTGCCCATCCTTGCAGTGGCGCAAACAAAATCGGATAATTTAGTTCAGTATGTGCACCCCATCATCGGTACGCAGCGCATGGGGCACGTGTATCCCGGCGCTACGGTGCCCTTCGGGATGGTGCAGCTGAGTCCCGAAACGGATACCGTGGGCTACGAGCTGAACGGCAAATACAACCCCGATGTGTATAAATACTGCGCCGGTTACCAGTACGACGATAAGACCATCGTGGGCTTTAGTCACACCCATTTCAGCGGGACCGGCCACTCGGATTTGGGTGACTTTTTGATCATGCCGACGGTTGGTGAGCTAAAGCTGAACCCCGGCACGGCGGACAAACCCGGCAGCGGCTACCGCTCGGGCTTTTCGCACGCCAACGAAGTGAGCGAAGCCAATTACTACAAAGTAAAGCTGGACGATTACAACATCCTGGCCGAAATGACTACCACCACCCGCGTTGGCTTTCACCAGTATACGTTCCCCAAATCGGATAACGCGCACATCATATTGGACCTGATGGCGGGCATTTACAACTACCCTGATAAGAACGTGTGGACCTACCTGCGCGTGCTGAACGACAGCACCGTAGTTGGCTACCGCGAAACCAATGGCTGGGCACGTACGCGTAAGCTGTTTTTCGCGATGAAGTTCTCGAAGGCGTTTATCAGTCACGGCTATAAAAAATACGATAAGCGCGAAGTGTATGGCGGTTTCTGGGGACAGTTCAACCGTACGCCCAACTTCCCCGAAACGGCCGGCAGGCAGATCAGGGCTTATTTTGACTTCAAGACCAACGAGGGCGAGAAAATCAAAATTAAAATGGCGCTGTCGCCGGTGAGTATGGACAATGCCATGGCCAATATGCAGGCCGAGGCTACGGGCTGGGACTTTGAGAAGGTAAAGGCAGACGGTCAGGCCCAATGGGAGCACGAACTGCACAAGATCGTGATCGAAGGCAGCGAAACCGACAAGGAAAACTTTTACACCTCCATGTACCACGCCATGATCAATCCCACCATTTACATGGACGCCAACGGTGAGTATATGGGTCTTGACAAGAATGTGCACAAAGCAGATGGCTTTACCAATTATACCACCTTTTCGCTGTGGGACACGCACCGCGCGCTGCACCCGCTGTTCAACATCATCGACCCGAAGCGTGGTGCGGATATGGTGCAAAGCATGATGGCGCATTTTGAGCAAAGCCCGGAGCATATGCTGCCGGTATGGAGCAATTCGGCCAACGAGAACTGGTGCATGAGCGGTTACCATGCCGTATCGGTGATTGCCGATGCCGTGGTAAAAGGTAACGCGCCGTTTGATACAAACAAGGCGCTGGAGGCCTGTGTAACCACCGCCCGTAACCGCGATTACGCCGGGCTGAACTATTACATCGACATGGGTTATATCCCGGATGAAAAGAACGGCAATTCGGTGTCCTCAACCGAGGAATATGCTTACGACGACTGGTGTATCGCGCAAATGGCGCAGAAGCTGGGCAAGCAGGATATTTACAACGAGTTTATCAAACGGTCGCAAAACTGGAAAAACCTGTACGACCCGGCAACCGGCTTTATGCACCCCAAACTGGCCGACGGCACTTTCCGCAAAACCTTCGACCCGCTGACCACCATCGGCATGGGCTTTATCGAGGGCAACGCCTGGACGTTCACGCTGTATGTTCCGCATGATCCCGCCGGGCTGATCAAAGTGATGGGCGGCGAGAAACGTTTTGTCCGCTTCCTCGACTCGATATTTACCGTGGAGCTGCCCGATAAATACTTCGCCGAAACCGAAGATATTACCCGCGACGGTCTTATCGGCAATTACGACCATGGCAACGAACCCTCGCACCACGACGCCTACCTGTACGACTGGACCTCCAAACCCTGGAAGGCGCAGGAAAAGATCAGGATGATATTGCCCCGCATGTACAAACCCACACCCGATGGCCTCAGCGGTAACGACGATACCGGCCAGATGAGTGCCTGGTATATTTTCAGCTCCATGGGTTTTTACCCTGTGGCGCCGGGATCGGATCAATACGCCATCGGCAGCCCGGCTGTTGAAAAGGCGGTCATCAACCTTGATAACGGCAAAACCTTCGCCATCAACACCAAAAACCAGGGCGAAAAGAATGTTTACATCCAGAAGATCGTGCTAAACGGGAAGGAGTTGAAGGGTAATTTTATCAGTCATGCGGATATTATGAATGGAGGGGAGATGGTGTTTTATATGGGGGCGAAGCATAAGTAGGGTTCTGATTTAATATCGAATAAAGAATGTCGAATTTCGAACGCCGAAGTCAATTCATTATTCAACATTCGATATTCGGTGTTCGATATTCATCAGTCCTCCTTCCGGAAACGGCCGAAGTAAGCTATGAGGCTGAGGATCATCGCCGCGACAAAAATTATGATCACCTGCCAGATCGTCATCGGCTGTGTGTTGTTTGGGTTGATGGTTCCGCCTAAAGTTCCGCCAACCGCGTGAACTTTAAGCTCGACCTATATGTTGATGGATTGATAGCTCTTTAATATCAATTCACTCCCCCCTTTAGGGGGTGGGGGGCTTTATCCCGCCAGGCTATACCGTTCAATATTCGTTAACTGCATCAATTTCTCTTTTAAAATATTGCGTGCGCGGTACAACGTAGTGCGTGATAACAGTTCGGTAATACCCAGCTTGGTGCCGATCTCCTGGTGCGAATACCCTTCGATAGCATATAGGTTGAACACCGAACGATAAACCTGCGGCAATTGCTGAATGAGTTTCATCAGGTCGCTCACTTCGAGGCCATTAGCATTGGTTGAAATGGCGCTTTCATCGTGGTTTTCGGCCATATCTTCTACCAGTACCATCGGTTTAAGCTTGCGGTAGCGCGAAATGGCGGTGTGCACCATAATGCGGCGGATCCAGCCCTCCAAATTACCGTCGCCGCGGTATTTATGTACGTTATTGAACATCTTGATAAAGCCTTCCTGCAGTATATCCTGCGCTTCGTCACGGTCATTGGCGTAACGCATGCAAACGGCCAGCATCTTGGGTGCCAGCGCACGGTATAAAGCTTCCTGTTGTTTGCGGTCGTTTTGCAGGCATCCTTCCCACATCCGGCTCAAGTTGTTATCGGTATTCATGGTCGTAGTATTTGATTGACCTATGCCAATGTTGATGCCCGATTGTTAAATCATTGAAAATCAAATAAATAATTTTTATACGATCTACGAATGTGTTCGGAATCGGACAGTGGGTGAAACAAAAGCGTACGGTTTTCACCCGGTAGCCAGCCTCAACCCAACCCCTCCCCGCGAGAGAGGGGCTCATTGAAGCTTGCTTTTAGAGCGGGATATCGTACTTTTGCCTGGATTTAAAACAAAAAGGTGTCTGTCTGCATTCATTGATCGTGAAGAAAACTACATTAAACTATACATCCATTTTTCCTGCAATAGCCTGTTGCTTTTTTGCTGCGCTTTCTTTTCATGCCTCAGCGCAAACGAGGGGCAAGGTCGAAGTCATAAAGGACCCGCGCATCGATACCCTGGCCGCCAGGCGCGCCGAATTGAATAAGGCCGTTGGGCTCGGCGAGTTCAATGGTTTCCGGGTGCAAATATTTACGGGTTCCAACCGAAAGGAAGCTTATAACGCGCAGGCTAAATTTCAGCAGGATTTTCCCGATATTCGCAGCTACGTTATCTACAGCGATCCGAATTTTAAGGTGCGGGTGGGTGATTTCAGGACACGCCTCGAGGCCGAAAAACTCCAGGATCAATTAAGAAGATCGTTCGAGGGAACGTTTATCATAACAGAAAAAATTAACCCGCCGCAATCGGAAGGCAATGAATAAAGAAAAGATACAGGAGCTATCCCAGAATATTTTTAATGAAGTAGTAGTCAACCGCCGTCATTTGCACGCGCATCCCGAACTTTCATTTGAAGAAAAGCAGACCTCGGCCTTTATCGCAAAAAAACTGGATGAGCTGGGGCTCGAATACCAGCACATGGCCGAAAACGGACTGGTCGCTTTGATCAAAGGCGACAAGCCTTCGGACAAAGTGGTGGCCCTGCGCGCCGATATGGATGCTTTGCCCATTACCGAAGCGAACGACGTTGCCTATAAGTCTCAAAATACCGGCGTGATGCATGCCTGCGGGCACGATGTTCATACCTCATCTTTACTGGGTACCGCGAAAATATTGACGCAACTCAAAAGCGAGTTCGGCGGGACGATAAAACTGATCTTTCAGCCGGCGGAAGAAAAACTCCCCGGCGGCGCGAGCCTCATGATCAAAGAGGGTGTACTGGAAAACCCTAAACCGCAGGCGGTATTAGGGCAACATGTGATGCCTTTTATCGACGCCGGAAAAGTAGGTTTCAGGGCGGGGAAATATATGGCATCGACCGATGAGATATACGTAACCGTGCGTGGTAAAGGCGGTCACGGCGCACAGCCGCAGACCAATATCGACCCGGTGATGATCACCGCTTACATGCTGACCGCTTTGCAAACCATCGTCAGCCGTTCGGCTGACCCGAAGAGCCCCTCGGTATTGTCATTCGGCAAGGTGATTGCCAACGGCGCTACCAATGTGATACCGAATGAAGTTTATTTGGAAGGCACTTTCCGCACCATGGACGAAGCCTGGCGCGCCGAGGCGCATAAAAAGATGAAGAAAATGGCCGAAGGCATTGCCGAAAGTTTTGGAGGCAGCGTCGACTTCAATATCATGAAAGGTTATCCTTTCCTCGTCAACGAAGAAAAGCTGACCGCCGCTACCCGCGCCCATGCCGAAGATTATTTAGGCAAAGAAAACGTCCTCGACCTGGATATCTGGATGGCGGCAGAAGACTTTGCTTATTACACGCAGGTTGCCGATTCCTGCTTTTACCGTTTAGGCACGCGGAACGAAAAACGCGGTATCATTTCATCCGTCCACACGCCAACCTTTGATGTTGAGGAAGATGCCTTTAAGGTAAGCACGGGGTTGATGGCTTATTTGGCGCTGAAGCAACTTGGAAATTAAAGTTCATAGTTGATGGTTCATAGATCGTAGCAAACATCGTTTATGCCAGAAATAACCAGTATCAGGCATTTATGGAAATTCTACCTAACGCTCTTCGTGTGGCTTTCGTTTTGCCTGCTGATGGCTTTGTTTTTAGGGGCTCTTGCTAAACAAGGTCCCTCACAGGGAGGCGGTATCGTTTTGATAGTTATGAGTGCTGGTATGTTATGCCTTGCGCTTTTTATCGTGATCAGGTATTATAAGAATGCGCCTAATATTGTTGTTGATAGTGAATCAATATCCTTTAATCACGAAGTATACTATTGGAAAGATTTAGAGAAAATCGAGATGACTGGAAAAAGGTCATTCAAGTTTATGGGTGAAAAAAAGGAAGGGGTATTATTTAAATTTAAGGGCCAGGAGGAGCGGTATATTTTTGATGACATGTATGAAAATTCCGCAGAAATTAAATCTTTTATCCAGTCAATCGTCTTTGATAAAAAAGCACCCGAGGGAATGAAGAAACCTGATGATGTGATTAAAACGGATATAGAAGCTAGTCACCCTGCGGTACTACATCATTATGAAAATAAGCCAATCGTTAATTTGAATAAAGAAAGCGTCGAAACGGCAACGCCAATTGTAGATGACGTTTCTGATGCTAGCAAGTATTATAAAGGCAACCCGCTACTTAGCTTTCAAGGAATACTGCTATGGAGCCTCGTTGTGTTTTTTTTATGTATTGGAGTTCTTGATTTTAAATGGCATCATCACCGCGATGTATTCGCCATGGTCATTTCCCTTAGCATTTTCGCATTCATCCTGCTTTCGACACAAATGCATTACTTTGCGATTAAGGGCGAGTGCCTAATAATCAAGAATTATAATTTTTTATGGGTAAAACGGGTTTATGATCTGAAAGATATTCGGGAAGTAGTATTTGAGCCGGGGAAAAGCAGATTGGCCACTAACACGTTGAGGATAATAATGAACGATTTCACGAGTAAAACTTATCCCGCAGGCACATTGCGGGACAAGAAATGGATGCAGTTAAAAGAAGACCTGGAAAAGCAAGGTATAAAAGTGAGAAACGAGTGTATTAACTACGAGCCATTTGAGTTCAAATTTTTTAATGACTAGTTTCCGCCGCTTCCCTTATCACCCTATTTCGTTCTTCCAAAAGCCTGGTCATATAGCCTGTCAGCACCAGCCAATTGAAAAATCGGCCCAAAACGCCCAAACGGCGCTTCAAACACAAATACATCTTTCATCAAAGTTTGATTGTCGATGCGCGAAAAATGATGCTCATGCCGGAAGCTTTTAAATGCGCCTTGTACCATTTCGTCTACGAAATAATTGGGGCGGTCAAATTCCGTGATCTTTGAAGTTAGCGTTTGCCATATGCCGAAATGCTTTGCCCGCCAGGTAACCGTTTCGCCCAATTCGATCAAGCCGCTGGTTTTGCCTGCAATCGCCTTTTCGCCGGTTTGCCTGGTCGATTCCATGTGCAGATCGATACTCCGCGCAAGGTCGAATACCTTTTCGATGGTGGCGTTGATTTCTGTAAGCAATTCAATTTCGGGCATAAATAAGGGATTCCACCGATTAAGGTATGATTCCACCGATTCAAATCAAAATATCAGTGCAATCGCAAAGACAATCGGTGTAATCTTCAATAAAATCGGTGAAATCAAAAAATCAAAATTCTGCATTCTTCGGGAACCTCGGGAAAGGTATCACGTCGCGGATGTTGTTCATACCGGTAACAAACTGCACCATCCGCTCGAAGCCCAGGCCAAAACCCGCATGCGGGCAAGTACCAAAGCGGCGGGTATCCAAATACCACCACAACTCCTCTGCCGGGACGCCCATTTCCGCCATGCGTTGCTCCAGTTTATCCAGCCGTTCTTCGCGCTGTGAACCGCCTACCATTTCGCCGATGCCGGGGAACAGGATGTCCATCGCACGTACGGTTTTCCCATCGTCGTTCTGGCGCATGTAAAATGCTTTGATCTCTTTCGGATAATCGGTCAGGATCACCGGTTTTTTGAAATGCTTCTCCACCAAATAGCGCTCATGCTCCGACTGCAGGTCGGTGCCCCAGCCTTCAATAGGGTAGGTGAACTTCTTCTTTTTATTCGGGGTCGATTCCTTTAATATCTCGATCGCCTCGGTATAGGTCAGGCGTTCGAAGTCGTTATCCAAACAAAATTTGAGCTTATCCACCAGCGACATATCCGAACGCTCGTTTTGCGGCTTTTGCTTTTCCTCGTCCTCAAGGCGCTGGCTCAAAAACTCAATGTCTTCGGCATTCAGTTTTAGCGCTTCGCTGATCAGGTATTTCAATAGCTCCTCGGCCAGGTCCATGTTATCCACCAGGTCGTAAAAAGCCATTTCGGGCTCTATCATCCAGAACTCAGCCAAATGGCGCGTGGTGTTTGAGTTTTCAGCACGGAAGGTCGGTCCGAAGGTGTAAATATCACTTAATGCCATCGCACCCAGTTCGCCTTCCAACTGCCCGGAAACGGTAAGATTTGTCGCACGGCCAAAAAAGTCCTGTTTAAAATCAACTTCACCATTTTCTATCCTCGGCGGGTTGGCCATATCCAGGTTGGTCACGTGGAAAGTCTCGCCCGCACCTTCGGCATCTGACGCGGTGATGATGGGTGTATGGAGGTAAACAAAACCGCGGTCGTTAAAGAAACGGTGTATAGCATAGGCCAGCGTATTGCGCACACGGAACACAGCGCCGAAGGTATTGGTACGGAAACGCAGGTGCGCTATCTCGCGCAAAAACTCCAGGCTGTGTTTTTTGGGCTGAAGCGGGTATTTTTCCGGGTCGCTGTCACCTAAAACCTCGATGCTCTTAGCTTTGATCTCCACCTTCTGGCCCTTGCCTAATGACGGCACCAGTTCACCCGTTACGCTGATGGCAGCGCCGGTGGTAAAACGTTTCAACTGGCCGGGATCGGTGTTTTCAAAATCAACCACCACCTGGATATTGTTGTTGGTCGAGCCGTCGTTCAAAGCGATGAACTGGTTATTGCGGAAGGTGCGTATCCATCCCTTAACCGTAACCTCCCTGTGGGTGTGTTCACTTTCTAATAATGCTTTGATCTTTATTCTCTGGCTCATACAATAATTTTTGAGCCGCAAAAATACGATTATTTGCTTAAATGAATGTTGAATGTGCCGTCTAAAAAAGAGATTGTCGCCGGATAACGTGTGTCGGTATTGGCAGCGTCTTTATTCAGCCTGATATTGAACGTGCCGGTAATGAGCCCGGTACTGGTATCATAGTTCGTTACACTAAACGAATTGTTAAAGCCGGGGTCGAGCGTGTAATTGAGTGCGGAAACATTTGTCGCCGGGGCAAACTCATAAATCACATTAGCAGGTAATAGCGTGTAGTTATCCGTGCCACGAAACTTCAGCTTAAAGGCTATCATCTCGGAGTGTACGATGTCGGCGAAATTATCCGATATCGTTAAGGTATCCAGGGTTATTTTGGCTAAAGGATTAAAGACGCTCCACGCAAAGTCGTTCCTGATAGCCACGATAGAATTCTCAGGGCGGGGTGGGATATAACAGCATTTATCAGGATAGCATGAGGAACCGGCCATGCAGCAGGTCAGCCCCAGGAGTATAATTGCTTTTTTCATTATTTGGCAAGCATGGAATAAAAATTACCGCTTTGAAATGTGATGCCGGTTGGGCTGTTCGGATCGATAAACCTAAGGCTGAAAGTTCCTTTTATCTCGGCATAGTAGGGCCCGTTGGGCGTATCGCCATTAACTCTATCGTAATTGGTGATAATGATCGCATTGTTGTAGCTTGGGTCCAGGTGGTAAGCGGTCAGCACGTTATTGTTAAATACCCCGTAAAAAGCATCGTTGCCCTGCAGCTGGTAAGTGCCCGGCGTATTATAGAGTATCTTGATGTTCAGCGTGTCGATCTTATTGAGCGCTGAAGACTGAAAGCCAACGGTGGTCGCCGAAATACTCAATGAATCGAGGTCGCTCAGGTAGCCCCTTGCATATACTGTCGACCAGCTGGTGCCATTCTTTTCCGCAGTTACTTTGGTAGAGGGTTGCGGCAAGGTGCAGCAATTACGGTGGGGTATGGTGCAAGCACAAACAAATTGCAGCAACGCGAAGCAGATAAGGTAAAGGAGTTTTTTCATAAAGCGGTTTTGATACCTAATACGTTAGTTAAAAAGCATCCGCTACAATTTCGAAAAAAATATTCACATTATAAACGCCACCGCCTTTTTCATTTCGCTATTCATTAAGTTTGCTGCCGACGATCGTTTTATGAACCCAAAGGCAAGCCTCATTATCGGTATTATCTGTATTTCTTTTTCGCCGATATTCGTCAAGCTTGCTGTCGCGCCGCCTATCTCATCGGGTTTCTACCGTATTTTCGTGGCCTGGTTGGTGCTCGCCCCTTATTGCATCATCAAAGGAAACTTAAGGATTGCGAGGCGCGACCTGTTCATCGCCGTCCTTGGCGGGGTAGTTTTCGGCGCGGATATTGCCATCTGGAACATTTCACTTACTAAAATAAGCGCCACTATCTCCACGCTCCTGGCCAACCTGGCGCCGGTTTGGGTGGGACTGCTGAGTTTCCTGATCCTGCGCAAACGATCGGGTGTTTTGTTCTGGGTTGGAACCTGGGTCGCCATTTTAGGCATGATCATCCTTGTAGGATTTCAAAATATCCTGCACGTACAGTTCAATATCGGTTTGGTCTATGCCTTGATAGCCAGTCTTTTTTATGCGACTTATATCATGATCACTAAGGGTATTTTGAGGAACATCGGCACGCTTACCTTTATGTTTTACAATATGCTTGCAGCGAGCGTGTTTCTTGTAATCATTTGCCTTTTAAAAGGTGATGAACTGCTGCGCTTTTCAACGCCGACCTGGTTTTATATGATCGGCATGGGGCTGATCTGCCAGTTGGCAGGTTGGATCACCATCAATTATTCGCTCCATTTTTTGCCGGCGACGAAGGTTTCCATCGCTCTATTAAGTCAAACGGTTATAGCCGGTATATGGGCTGCTTTATTGCTCCATGAAACGCTGGACTTCAAGGAAATAGCGGGAAGTGTTATTGTATTGGCGGGAATCGCGGTCACTTTTTTAAAACGAAGTGCGTTAAATAATTCCTAAATTAAGGGCCGATTGATATAAGCCCATTGCTTGCCTCACCCCAACCCTCTCCAAAGGAGAGGGGGTTAATAACGAGTTTTAACATTGAAAATTAAAATATGTATCGAAGTCCTCTCCTTTGGAGAGGATTTAGGTGAGGCGAACGAAAAACATGAGGTAAAATTTATATGGAACTCGCGCTAAATTAAGGGCGGATTGCCCTACATTTGTAAGCTGTAAAATGATCACCAAACCCACCATCGACCGCATAATGGAAGCCACGGATATCGTGGAAGTGGTGGGTGAATTTGTGCAGCTGAAGAAGCGCGGCGCCAACTATGTGGGCCTGTCGCCGTTTAGCAATGAAAGAACACCCTCGTTCACGGTATCCCCGGCCAAAGGTATTTTCAAGGATTTTTCTTCCGGCAAGGGTGGCTCGGCTATCACATTTTTGATGGAGCTTGAAAAGTTCACCTACCCCGAAGCGCTGAAATGGCTGGCCAAAAAATACGGTATCGAAGTTGAAGAAACCGTTGAATCATCCGAAAACAAGGAGGAGGAAAATCATCGCGAAAGCCTGATGATCGTGACCGCTTACGCGGCCAAATTCTTTCACGAAAGTTTGCTGGAGACCGAAGAAGGGCGAAGCATCGGCCTCAGCTATTTTAAGGAACGCGGTTTCAGCAACGAGACCATCAAGAAGTTCGAACTGGGTTATTCGCCCGACCAATGGGAAGCGTTTACGAGCAAAGCATTAAAAGAAGGATACCAGCAGGAGTTTTTAGAAGAAACAGGGCTATCCGTCAAACGGGATAATGGTTCGTTGTATGATCGCTACCGCGGCCGCGTGATGTTCCCGATTCACAGCTTTACCGGCAGGGTGATCGCTTTCGGCGGGCGAACTTTAAAGAGCGATAAGAATGTTCCGAAATACGTCAACTCACCCGAATCGGAGATATATCATAAATCCAGTGTTCTTTACGGTTTGCACTTCGCCAAAAAGGCGATACGGGATGAGGATAACTGCTACCTGGTTGAAGGTTACGCCGACGTTTTATCCGTCCACCAGGCGGGGATAGAAAATGTGGTGGCTTCATCGGGCACCTCGCTAACCGTGGAACAGATCAGGCTGATCGGCAGATTCACCAAAAACGTTACCATCCTATACGACGGCGATGCGGCAGGTATCAAAGCCTCGCTGCGCGGTCTCGATATGATACTGGAAGAAGGGCTGAATGTTAAAGTGGTGCTTTTCCCCGACGGGCACGACCCGGACTCTTACGTGCGATTGGTGGGCACCAGCGCTTTCAAAACCTATATCGATCAGAATCGCAAGGACTTCATTCTTTATAAAACGGATATCCTGTTAAAAGAAGCAGGTACGGATCCCATCCGTCGCGCCGATGTAATACGCGAGATCGTCGAGAGCATTGCTAAGATACCTGACTCTATTAAGGCCTCGGTATTTATCAGGGAGTGCAGTCACCAGTTGGAGATTGATGAGCGTGCTTTGCTTTCCGAACTGAACAAAATGCGGATGGCTAAAGCCAAAAAAGATTCGCAGCAGCACGGGACAAGGCAGATTGAACCAGCGGATTATTTACCGCCGGAAGAACTTCCCATTGAGGAGCCAGTAAAAAAAGACGAATCAAGCCAGGAGCGGGAGATTATACGTTTGCTATTACTTTATGGCAACAAAATGATCGACTGGGACGGTATCGCCAATACTTATATCGGTCCCTTTATGGTCACCGAGCTGGCCGATGTGGATTTCGAGCATCCGGCGAGCAAGAAATTCATCGAGTTGTATGCTAAGGAACTGGAAAACGGAATTTTACCCGAAGAACAATTTTTTATCCATTTTCCCGATAAGGATATAGTTGACCTGACGGTTACCCTGATCGCAACGAAATACACATTGAGCGAGAACTGGTACGAGATGCACAAGATATTGGTGCCGGATGAGCAGGTGAATATGAAGGCGACCATTTTGGGCGCGATATTCCACTTGAAGAAGCAGAAGGTTGGCAAGATACTGGATGGGTTGCGTACCGAATTGCAAAAGACGGATGGTGATGCCGAAACGGAATTGCTGCTGACGAAATACATGCACATGAAGAAGGTGGAGAAAAGTATTTCGGATTATTTGGGCTCGGTAATTTTGAAGTGATGGCGCAGCACCTCGATCTTGGCCGCAGGGGCGAAGCTCTGGCGAAAACATTTTTGGCGGAAGCAGGTTACGAGATACTGGACGAGAATTGGACGCACGGCAAATGCGAACTGGATTTAATAGCTTACAAAGACGGGGTCATCATATTTGCCGAAGTGAAGGCGCGGACGGGCAATGGTTTCGGCGAACCGGAAGATTTTGTGGACAATCGCAAACAAAAATTACTGGCTGAAGCGGCCGATGAATATATTTACCTGATGGATCACCAGGGCGAAGTGCGGTTTGATATAATATCCATACTATTTAACAGCGACACGAGTTATACATTAAAACATATCGAAGATGCCTTTTGGCCCTCTTCCACATAATTTATGAAGAACAGGATATTTCTTTTTTTAGCGACTGCCCTATTAATCTACGGCTGCTCGAGTTGTAACAGAACCAAACCTTCAGCAGAGATAACCATCACGCCCGAAGCCGGTACGAACTACAAGTCAGGTACGGATGTAATGGTTAAAGTCGGCTATCCGGCAGACATGAAACCCGATTCTATTGTTTACCTGCTTGATTCGGCAAGGGTAACATCTAAAAAAGATTCATCCGTGGTTACGATCAAAACGGATACCATGAAGTTCGGTCCGCGCGATATTACCGCGAAAGTATACACTGGCGGAAAGAGCCAGAACATCACCACCAATATTGTTTTGCTGCCTGCCAAAGCACCGCAGCTGGACACTTTTAAAGTGGAGAAGGTGTACCCGCATGATACCAGTTCCTTTACGGAAGGATTGCTCTACCAGGATGGCTATTTATATGAAAGCACCGGCCAACCGGGTCATTCAACTTTGCGAAAAGTGAATCTTTCAACCGGTAAGGCTGTGACGGTAGCCAAGCTTGATTCGCAACGGTTCGGTGAAGGCAGCGCCATCATCGGCGATAAGATATTGATGCTTACCTATAGAGATCCTCGGGTCGGGCTCGTATTTGATAAGAACACTTTCAAATTGTTAAAAACCTTCCCATACCATGTCGGTGTTGAAGGTTGGGGACTGTGTTTTGATGGCAAGCGCCTTTATACTGACGACAGCACCAACCGGATTTGGTTTTTGGATAAAGACACCTTTAATTCAACCGGCTATATTGACGTGTATGACGATAAGGGCCCGGTTAACCAAATAAACGAGCTGGAATATATCAATGGCAGGCTGTATGCGAATGTTTGGGAAACCAATAACATTGTCGTGATCGATCCAAAAACAGGCGCCGTGGTCGAGAAAATAGATTTGACAAACCTTTATCCTGAAGATAAAAGAAACGCGAATCACGATGTGATGAACGGCATCGCTTACGACGCGCAAACCGGCCGAATATTCCTCACCGGCAAAAACTGGGATAAATTATTCCAGGTGAAATTTGCCCCCCTGCCCCCTAAAGGGGGAGCAAAATAGCTTCCAAAATAAGGTCTGTTAAATAATTGAAGCGACCTATTCCCCCTTTAGGGGGCAGGGGGCTTACCGCCACGCCTTATACTGGTTGATCAACCCATTGGTCGATGAATCATGACTGCTTACCCCATCATTGTTCCGCAATTCAGGCAATATCTTACCCGCCAGTTGTTTGCCGAGTTCCACACCCCATTGATCGAAGCTGTAGATGTTCCAGATAATGCCCTGTACGAATATTTTGTGCTCATACATCGCGATAAGCGAACCCAGGGTGCGAGGGGTAATCTTTTTAACCAATATCGAGTTGGTCGGCCTGTTGCCGTCGAATTCCTTAAACGGCGCCAAAGCTTCAATCTCCGCATCGGATTTGCCGGACGCCTTTAATTCTGCTTTTACTTCATCAATAGTTTTGCCGTTCATCAGCGCTTCGGTTTGTGCGAAGAAGTTGGATAGCAGCATCTGGTGATGCTCGCCGAGGGGGTTATGGGTTTGTGCGGGAGCTATAAAGTCGCAGGGGATCAGTTTAGTGCCCTGGTGTATCAATTGATAAAAGGCATGCTGGCCGTTGGTGCCCGGTTCGCCCCAGATGATTGGGCCGGTTGAATAATCGACGGCGTTACCGTTGCGGTCCACGTGCTTGCCGTTGCTTTCCATATCGCCTTGCTGGAAGTATGCCGCGAAACGGTGCATGTATTGGTCATAAGGCAGGATGGCTTCTGTTTCGGCCTCAAAAAAGTTGTTATACCAGATGCCGATCAGCCCTAAGATGACCGGGATATTTTCTTCGAGTTCCGTGTTCAGAAAATGCTGGTCCACCTGGTGCGCGCCGGTAAGCAGTTCAACAAAATTCTCATAGCCGATACTCAATACAATGGATAAACCGATAGCGCTCCATAGTGAATAGCGTCCGCCAACCCAATCCCAAAACTCGAACATGTTTTTGGTATCGATCCCAAATTTGGCAACGCCCTCGCTGTTGGTCGACAGTGCTACAAAGTGTTTGGCCACTTCGCTGTCTTTTCCGCCGCCGGTAATAAACCAATCGCGGGCGCTGTGCGCATTAGCCATGGTTTCTTGTGTAGTAAAGGTTTTTGACGCGATGAGGAACAAAGTCGTTTCCGGACTCAGTGTTTTCAGTGTTTCGACGATATGCGTAGCATCAACATTCGAAACGAAGTGCATTTGCAAATGGTTTTTATATGGACGTAGCGCTTCGGTCACCATCACCGGCCCCAGGTCCGAGCCGCCGATGCCAATATTCACTACGTCGGTAATAGCCTTGCCGGTAAAGCCTTTCCATTCGCCGGATATGATCGCTTCGCTGAAAGTTTTCATCTGCTCCAGTACGCGGTTCACGTCTTCCATCACATCTTTTCCGTCCACATAAATGGGTTTATTGCTGCGGTTGCGCAGCGCGATATGCAGCACCGGCCGGCCTTCAGTAACGTTAATTCGCTCGCCGGAAAACATCGCTTTTGCTGCGTCTTTTACCCTACATTCCCTGGCCAGCTGTATTAATAAGGCAACGGTCTCATCATCGATGCGATTTTTTGAGTAGTCGACCAGGATATCGTTAAACGCGATTGAAAATTTCTTAAATCGCTCATTATCAGACTTAAACAGGTCTTTCAAGCTCTTCGAAGTGATGTCGATATAATGATCCGTAAGGTATTTATATGCCTCAGTAGAGGTAAAATCGATTTTTGGCAGCATAATTGATAGTTTTTGCAAAAATAGGATTAAAACTTATGGTACGTATTAAATGTAAAATTATGTGCCATTTGTGTCCAAACAACACACCCCTTTGGGTGTCAAAAGCACACTTTTCGTGAGTGTAAGGATAACACATCTGTCTTAGTGTTTGTTTTACACGATTAAAATTGAGAAATTATTAAATTATTTTGACAAATCATTTGAAATTACAAACAGTTAATTAATATCTTTGTCGGTATGACAAATAAATACGCCATTTGTCATCAATTTGTTAATACACTTTAAGCGCAATTATTTATGTTCGAAAAATTGTTTTTGCTCGTAAAAGACAACGCCGGGAAAGCCGTTATGGAAAACCCTGAGATCCCTGAAAAATACCGCGAAGCGGTGATCAATGAGGCGTCGAGCTCCATTATCGAAGTTTTAAAGGGCCAGATGGAGTCGGGTAGGTTGAAGGACCTGGTAAAATATTTCCAGTATCCGGAGATTTACAAGAACCCATTGGTATCAAGTGTGGTTAACAAATTTGCCATCAAGCTGAATAAGTTTTATGGTTTGGACCCTGACTCCGCCCTGAAAACCGCGAATGCGCTGATGAAACCGGTAATGCTTGAACTGATCAAGCAAACCAAAAACGAACAGAACAAAGAGTTTGCATTAAGCACATTCTTATCCAAGATCAACGGCAACCGCGCCGACCTTTCAGGTTTGGTACACGATATGATGCTTGCCGTATAAAAGATAAAAGCTACCTGTGAAATATGTTCAAAGGGCTTGTAAATTAATTTACAAGCCCTTTGACTTTTTTTTTGGACTTTATATAAGGAGTATTTAAATAGGAGGCATTCGAAAGGCACACATTTTAAAAATCCGGTATAAAGTGCCATTTTTAAAGAAAAATTTCAAATGGAATTACCTTATCAGGGACGTGCAATAATTAATGAAGACTTCAATGGTATTGAAATTAACATACCTCCTAAAAGGAACTGGGCATTAATTATTTTTTTAAGCTTTTGGTTATGCGGTTGGCTTGCAGGTGAATGTTTTGCTATTAGTTCTTTGACCGGAGTTGCCAATAATACTGCTCCCGATGGTTTTTTGGCTCTTTGGCTATGCGGCTGGACAGTAGGCGGCTTTTTCGCAATCAGGGCATGGTGGTGGAATATAGCCGGAAAAGAAGTTATCAATATAGGCCAGGGTATATTATCTATTGACAGAAAAGGTGCCCTTTTAAATAAGATAAAGAGTTACGACCTTAATGATACAAAGAACTTTCGTGTTCAGGAAGATATAGCTTCGAACGGTCCTTTTGGCGGAATGAGAACTAACAGTTTATGGAAGATTGGCAATGTAGGCACGATAAGGTTTGATTATGGCATGAAAACGATAAAATTTGGCGAAGGTTTGGATGAAGCCGAGGGGTTCTATATTCTGCAAAAGCTTCGTAATAAAAAGATGATCGGTTGATTTTGGTCTCGAAGCTGTCGGATTTAAACGTCATTTATCTGCACATTAACTATATTTGCCGCATGACTAAAGAACAGATCCAGGATTTAAGGGATAGAACAACTTCCCTGAGGAGGCATCTTTGACATCGATACCAAACTCGATGCTATTCAAAAAGAACAGGAAATAACCGTTGGCCCCAATTTCTGGGACCAGCCTAAGGAAGCCGAAAAAGTACTGGCTTCTATCAAAACGAAAAAGATCTGGACGGACGCTTTCCAAAAGGTAGTAGCTGTGGTAGATGATGCCGGGGTAATGTATGATTTTTACCAGGCCGGCGACGCCACTGAGACCGAAATGCAGGAACAGTTTGATGCGGCTGTGAAAGCGGTTGAAGAACTGGAGTTCAAAAATATGCTTTCGACAACTGAGGACCAGTTTAACGCGGTATTGCAAATAACGGCAGGTGCAGGCGGTACCGAAAGCTGCGATTGGGCCGGCATGCTGATGCGCATGTACATTATGTGGGCCGAAAAGAGCGGCTGCAAAGTAACCGAGCAGGATTTCCAGGAAGGTGACGTGGCCGGTGTAAAGACGGTCACGCTGCAAATAGAGGGGGATTTTGCTTACGGTTATTTGAAAGGGGAGAATGGTGTGCACCGGCTGGTGCGCATATCGCCCTTTGATTCCAACGCGAAGCGACACACCTCGTTCGCATCGGTATATGTTTACCCCCTGGTTGACGATACCATCGAAATTGACATCAACCCTGCCGATATAGAGTTTGAAACTTTCCGTTCGGGTGGCGCCGGCGGGCAGAACGTGAACAAGGTGGAAACCGCCGTTCGTTTGTATCACAAACCATCCGGGATCATTATCAAGAACCAGGAGTCACGCTCGCAACTGCAAAATAAGGATAATGCGCTGCGCCTGTTAAAGTCGCAGTTGTATGAGATCGAGATGCGTAAGCGACAGGAGACCAGCAACGCCATCGAGGGAAATAAAAAGAAAATTGAATGGGGATCGCAGATCAGGAATTATGTGCTACACCCATACAAATTGGTGAAGGATCTGCGTACGGATTACGAAACATCCAACGCCAATGCGGTGCTGGACGGCGACCTGGACGATTTCATTAAAGCCTACCTGATGGAATTTGGCGGTTCGAAGTAATCGGTTATATTTGATGAACGGAGCCTAAAAGCCATTGACCATGTTAAAAAACTTTTGCTTATTGCTGGGTGCAGCTATGCTACTTTCAACATTTGCCTGTTCGCAGGAAAAACCGATCCCATTATATCCAAACGGTGTTCCAAATTCGAAAAAAACACCCGCAACTTATATTGAAAAGACGGTTGATGACTGGATAACGGATGTGAGTATTCCTATGATCACGCCTTATTTCCCCGAAAAGGGAAAAGCGACGGGCGTGGCGATCATTATATTTCCGGGGGGAGCGTATGCTGGTTTAGCCAGCGGGCACGAAGGCAGGGCTGTGGCACAGCAATTTAACAAGATCGGCGTAATGGCATTCGTGGTCAAATACCGCTTGCCCAGCGATTCCATTATGGTGGATAAAACCATAGGGCCGCTGCAGGACGCCCAACGGGCTATTCAATTGGTGCGCGAACATGCTGCCGAATGGGGCATCGACCCCCATAAGATCGGCATCATTGGGTTTTCAGCCGGCGGCCATTTGGCATCGACATTGTTAACGCACTACAGCAAAGCGCTCGTAAACAATCCTAAAAACACCAGCTTGAGGCCGGACTTCGGTATGCTGATCTACCCGGTTATCAGCTTCGGGTCTGAAGCACATGTGGGCTCAAGAGAAAATTTGATCGGGAAAAATCCGCCGCAAGCTTTGATCGATCTGTATTCCAACGAAAAGCAGATCACCAGCGATACACCACCCACCTTTCTTGTCCATGCAACGGACGATGACGTGGTGCCGGTGCAAAATTCCATCCTATTTTATAACGGTTTATTAGAACACAAGGTAAAAGCCGAGATGCACATTTTCGAAGCCGGCGGTCATGGCTTTGGATTGGAAAACCCTAAAAGCACCGAGCATTGGTTCGATTGGGCCGCGAATTGGCTGAGGGGGAACGGATTTTAAGAGGATTACACCGATCGAAGAAGTGATTACACCGATTAACTAATCACAAGTCACTACTCACTAGTTGACTATCTCCAGCAACTCATTCAACTCCGCCACTTTCTCGGCCGAGCCTAAATTTTCATAAGCGCTGATGAGGTTGCGCAGGATGCGCCGGATAATATCCGTGTTGGAGCAGGGTTCGTAAAATTGCTTTTCGGCCTGTAGCTTTAGCGTTTTCAAAAACATATCGACATCGCGGCGGCCGAACATGACACCCCGGTTAAAGGCATTGATATAAAACAGGATACCGCCTTCAAATTCCGTTTCCATGCTCTCATCCACATAGGCCAGTATAAAGTGCTGCGGCAGGTTTACCCCGTAAACAGGTATGTCCAGCTTTTGGGCGATGATGGAATAAATAATAGCCAACGAAATCTGATTGCCCTTTTTGGTTTCCAGCACCTGGTTGAGGTAGCTGTTTTGCGGGTCCTGGTGGTTGGAAGTATTGCCGCTGAAACCGTATATATTATAAAATACGTGGTTGATGAGTTTCACCTGTTCGGCCGGACTCGCTTCATACATCATCTGTTGCCAGATATCACGCTTGATAGCCTCGATCTGGTTGATCACTTTTTGTTCGTCCAGGTCGGGGTATTGGTATTTATTAACCGTCAAGACCCCTTGCAGCAGGTCGAAGGAGCCGCTTTGATACCACAGTCTCAGTTCGTCTTTAACTATGCCAAACTGTATCTCATGCACCAGGTTGGCTATGCGGTCCTGCAATATCGGGTCGAAAGCCTGTTCCCACGCCGATTCGAGATAACCTACTGCTTCACTGCCGTATGACAATAGTTTCTCGTGGATATGCTCGAATATCTCGCTGTCAGGATCATCAAGTAGTTTGATCAGGGATTTTATCTCAACAGGGTCAATCATTACAAATGCTAAAATAATAAACGTTTATCTAATTTTACGGCCATGTTGAATTTCAGGTTCGCAAAGGACTATCTGCTGTACAGGCTTAAAGGCAAAACCCGGCACGGAACGCATTCCCCCTTCGTTTACAGGCTCGTAGACGAAGTAATTTACGATTTTTCGCAAAAAAAAGTATATGAAGAGATTGAAAAGCTGCGCGGCGAACTGCTTTCTGACGAACGGGTGATCAATGTGACGGACCTGGGCGCCGGTTCGCATTTGAATAAAAGCAGTGAAAAGAAGGTAAGTGTGATCGCCAAAAATGCGCTGAAGCCACTGAAACTGGCGCAGCTGCTTTACCGCCTGGTAGCTGATCAGCAGCCCAAAAACATGATCGAATTGGGGACCTGTCTTGGCATTACGGCGGTCTACCAAAAAAAAGCCGCGCCGACCGCAAAATTTTACACGTTGGAGGGCTGTGCCGAAACGGCGAGGATAGCGGCAGAAGTTTTCAAAAAGGCAGGCCTAACCGGTATTGAACAGGTGATCGGCAATTTTGACGAAACCTTGCCGGGTGTGATCGGAAAGCTGGATAAACTTGATTTTGTATTTATCGATGGTAACCACACCAAAGAAGCTACGCTGCGCTATTTTGAATGGTGCCTGCCGAAAGTACACGAAAACACGCTGCTGATCTTTGATGACATCTACTGGAGCGAAGGGATGAAGGAAGCCTGGAGCGAGATCAAAGCTCACACTCACGTAACAGTTACGATTGACCTGTTTTGGCTGGGGCTGGTCTATTTCAGGAAAGGACAGGTGAAGGAGGATTTTGTGATTAAATTTTAGTCGGGTTGTATGTTTGACGTTATACGTGGTACGTTTTACGTTTTTAGATCGATAAGAGGAACGTATTACGTATAACGTTCAAAACGCTTGTCCCAACCCAATATAAAACCCGCTTTGCCTTGGCTCACCCGCTACTTTTTCGCCGACGCCATAATCCGCACGGATACTCAACCCCTTTTCCGTATCAAAGAAATACCGCACACCGCCCCCATAATCGGGTTTTAAGCCATTGATGGAAAACATATTATGCGCCACCTCGCCGGTTCCTAAAAAGCCAACAATGCCTATTCGGTCGCTGATGCGGTAACGTAGCTCGGCTTGCCCGGCTATAAAGTTGCGGTCGCAGTAACGGCCGTTATAATAGCCGCGCATCATTTCGTCGCTGCCCATTTCGGGTAACAGGTAAAAAGGGGATGAGCCGCCGGTAAGGCTTTGCTCCTGGATATCTAATCCAAGTACCAACTTTTTGTTGAGTAAAAAGAATTGCGAAAATTCGATATTGAAGAAACCACCGGCATAACCATTGTTCGACATAAGGCCGTGCATCGCATTGTAATAAGCATTGATAATTAGACCTTTGGTGGTATAGGTATTGTTATCGCGGCTATCGTAAACCAGGCTTGGGCCGGCGAAAATACTGCTGCCGCCGAAAATGTTCTCTAAATGCGGCTCGTTCCCAAAATGGTCATTGGCCGAATCAACTCCGGTATACCGGTAGTCGAACCCGCCTGCCACAAAACCCGCATACAGGTTTTTAGCGATCAGCCACTTGGCGCCAACGTTTAGCTTAAAGCGTTTTTCGTCTACGGATTCCTCATCCGCTTTGCGGGTGCCGTTGCCGATCCCGTAAAAGTTAAAAGGGTAGTTGATATAGCTTACAGAGGCGGTATAATTAAATAAGTTCTTTGGGCTCCAGTAGTCGGTGCTCACGCTGAAATGGCTCTGGCCCTTGGTAGTAATGGAAATATAAGGGTAGATATTAGATACCCTGGTGTGGTGCGCCGCTACTGTATCCGAATAGAAGGAATACAATCCCGCGCCGCCTGTTTCGAGGCCCGTCTCCGGCGCCGATGTTAATATCGGCAGGATGACAAAACTGCTTTTTTTAGTGCTATCCTTATCGAAATACATCCGGTTGATGAACCGTGGCAGCCAGCTAACCTGTGCATGCACCTGGCATACGGAAACCAAAAGGATGAATACGGTAAGTAGTTTCTTCATGCGGGTTGATGGCGCTAAGATAATCGTTTGTGAGCGGTTAACCAGCGATTTGTGATCGGGGAAGATATAACTTACAAACTAACGAATTAACTAATCACTAATCGCAAATTAACTAATCACTAAAATTAACACCACCTTCAAACAAAAAAACTAATTTTGCGGCGAAATTTAACAACACAAAATGAGCACTGAACGGGGACCCATCTCACAATTTATAGAAAAAAATTACCTGCACTTTAATGCCGCGGCATTAATGGATGCAGCCAAAGGGTACGAAACGCACCTGCTTGAGGGCGGCAAAATGATGGTGACGCTCGCCGGTGCCATGAGTACCGCCGAACTGGGCATCTCGCTTGCAGAGATGATCCGCCAGGATAAAATTGACATTATTTCCTGCACAGGCGCCAACCTGGAAGAGGACATCATGAACCTGGTGGCACACTCGCACTATAAGCGCGTGCCGAATTACCGCGACCTGAGCCCGAAAGACGAATGGGAACTCCTCGAAAATCATTACAACCGCGTTACCGATACCTGCATACCCGAAGAAGAAGCCTTCAGGCGTTTGCAAAAACATATTTATAAAATATGGAAAGGCGCCGATGACACAGGCGAACGCTATTTCCCGCACGAATACATGTATAAGATATTGCTGAGTGGCGAACTGGAGCAATACTACGAGATCGATCCAAAAAACTCGTGGATGCTGGCTGCTGCCGAAAAGAACCTGCCGATAGTAGTACCCGGATGGGAAGATTCGACCATGGGCAACATCTTTGCATCATACGTGATCAAGGGCGAGATCAAAGCCTCGGCGATGAAAACCGGTATCGAATACATGGCCTGGCTGGCCGATTGGTACGTTAAGAACTCCGGCGGCAAAGGCATAGGCTTCTTCCAGATAGGCGGCGGCATAGCCGGCGACTTCCCGATATGCGTGGTGCCGATGCTTTACCAGGATATGGAAATGCCCGAAATACCGTTCTGGAGCTATTTCTGCCAGATATCAGATTCGACCACCTCATACGGGTCTTACTCGGGCGCGGTGCCGAATGAGAAGATCACCTGGGGCAAGCTGGATATCCATACGCCAAAGTTTATTGTAGAGTCGGACGCGACGATTGTTGCACCGCTTATTTTTGCGTGGTTATTAAAACAATAATTTTTATTTCAAATTATATTAGTTGTAACTTGCTTGAAGTTATTTCTGATACTTTGACTGAAAAAGCCCTAATTAATCCATTCTGACGCGGTTTTTGCATTTATTTAGAACGATTATAAATTATATATTACTGTCATTAATTTGTCAGCCATACTGTAATAAATTTTACTTTTGTGGCTGAAAAATCAGAACTATTAATACGTCTGCCGTTGATCTTTAATCACACAGAAACGAAAAACTATTTAGCATAAATACACTTTATGAGAAGTATCTCATTGACTTTAAAACAATATTCAAAGCCGGTACTCCTGGTGATCGGCTTTGTTATTTGGGGATTTTCTACCTACGCCCAGGGAGACGCAGCAAAAGGTAAAGCTATCTTTGACGCGAAATGTTCTGCCTGTCATAAGATAGATCAGCGCGTAATAGGCCCGGCTTTAGGTCCCCAGCTCGATAAGGAAACCGATGAGAAATGGCTGATTAAATGGATACAAAATAACCAGGCTTTAATAGCTGCCAAGGATCCTAAGGCAACGGCGATCTACAACGAATATAACCAGTCGAATATGACGGTGTTTGCTGATCTTTCCGACGCCGATGTGACCAACATAATCACGTACGTACATACTGAATGGAAGGACCAGCAATCCAAGACCGCAAAGGGACCAGTTGGGGGCGCGCCTGTTGAGAAAGGTCCGAGCAATATCATAGTATTGGGCCTGATCGGGGTAATCATCCTGGCGTTCATCGTTATCCTGGTGCTGAACAAAGTGATCAAAACTTTAGAGCGTCTGATCACCAGCCGCCCTGAACTTTTAGTACCTGAGCCCGTTGCTGAAGCAGCCCCTGTCGATCGCTTCGCAACCGTGAAGAAATTAGCTAAGAATAAGAAATTCGTATTCTTTGTATTGATCTGCGTATCGATAGCCGGCGGCAGCTGGACGTGGATGACCATGTGGAACACCAACGTTCACCAGGGCTACCAGCCGGTGCAGCCGATCAAGTTCCCGCACGACCTGCATGCCGGAGTGATGAAGATCCAATGCCAGTACTGCCACTCGGGCGCGTACAAATCCAAAAATGCTACAATACCTTCGTTGAATATCTGTATGAATTGCCACAAGGTTATTGCCAGCAGATTAGGTGTTACGACCCCGTCAGCGGAGATACACAAAATATACGATGCTTTGGGTTATGATCCCCAAACGCAGAAGTATGACACCACCAAGGCGCGGCCTATTCAGTGGATCCGAATCCACAACCTGCCCGACCTGGTTTACTTTAACCACTCGCAGCACGTAAAGGTTGCCGGTTTAAAGTGCCAGACCTGCCACGGCCCGGTTGAGACTATGAAAGAAGTTTACCAGTATTCGCCGCTGACGATGAAATGGTGTATCCAGTGCCACAAGCGTACAGGCATCACTTACAAAGATAACGGCTACTACGAGAAAATGGAGGCTATTCACGACCGCATCAAGCGCGGCGAGAAAATTACCGAAGCCGAAATGGGTGGCATCGAGTGCGGCAAGTGCCATTATTAATAATATATCAGGAACTAACATTACAGTTTATAGAACTTAGATGGACAGCAATAAAAAATACTGGAAAGGTTTAGAAGAACTAAACAACGACCCGGAATTTGTTGAAAAGAATAAACATGAATTTCCCGAGCCTATTCCGATCGAGGATGTATTGACCGGCGGAGGCTTAGCCGGCAAAACCCCGCGTCGTGATTTCCTGAAAGCGCTTGGTTTTGGCGTTGGAGCAGTTACGCTGGCAGCTTGTCAGCCGGTGCCTGTGCACAAGTCTATTCCATATTTGATCAAACCGGAGGAAATTACCCCTGGTGTGCCTAATTTTTATGCGTCTACCTATGACGGTCATGCTATCCTGGTAAAAACCCGTGAGGGCCGCCCGATCAAAGTTGAAGGTAACCCGAATGATCTGCTGTCAAAAGGTGGTTTGAGTGCGCAGGCGCAGGCTTCGGTGCTTGACCTGTACGATTATAACCGCTTAAACAACCCATTATTAGATACTGAAGATGCCGGTTGGGCAGCGATCGATACTTTCGTTAAGAGGGAACTCGATGCGATTAAAGCAGGCGGGAAAAAGATCAGGATTGTTTCATCTACGATCAATAGCCCGTCGACGCTGTCGGTAATTGCTGATTTCATCGCGGCTACACCTAATACCAAGCATATCACTTATGATGCCATATCTTATACCGGCATCATCCAGGCAAATCAAAACAGCTTTGGGAAAGCGGTAGTACCACATTACCGTTTTGATAAGGCAGATGTGATGGTAAGCTTTGGCGCCGATTTCCTGGGTACCTGGATTTCGCCGTCGGAGTTTATGGCGCAGTGGGTTACCAACCGTAACAACAAGTCGCTGCAAGGCAAAAAGATGTCGCGCCATATCCAGTTCGAAGCCGGCATGAGCAACACCGGTTCAAACGCCGATACCCGCATCCTGACCAAACCATCGGAAGAGGGCGCCGCACTGATCAACCTGTATAACGAAATTTCGGGTACTACGTTACCCGGCAGCAAGCCTACCGGAAACGGCAATATCGATAAAGCGATAAAACTGGTTGCTGCCGAACTGAAAGCAGCCAAAGGCAAAGCCCTGGTAGTCTGCGGTTCTAACGATGTAGCTAAACAGGTAATGGTAAATGCTATCAACTCCCTGTTAGGAAGTTATGGTACTACAATCGATCTGGATAATTACTCGAATCAATATAAAGGCAATGATGCCGAGTTTGTTGACTTTGTTGGCGAAATGAACCGCGGCGAAGTTGATGCGGTGTTCTTCCTGAATGCTAACCCGGTTTATGAATACCATAACGGCGCCGCGATAAAAGATGCGCTGAAAAAAGTGCGTTTACGAGTATCGTTCGCCGACCGTAAGGACGAGACTTCAGTTCACTGTAACGTAGTTGCTCCCGGCCATTATTATTTGGAATCATGGGGCGACGGAAACGCTATTGAAGGTTATTACACAGTAGTACAGCCGGTTATCAACCCTGTTTACGATACCCGCCAGGCCGAACAAAGCCTGCTGGTATGGGCCCAGGCTCCGGTAAAGGATTATTATACTTATGTAAGGAACAACTGGGACAAGAACCTGCTGGCAAAAGGCGGTTTATCGGGCCAAAAGGGCTGGGAAACTTTACTGCAAACCGGTTTCATCAAGGTTGCGGATAAAGCACCTGGCTCCTACAGCTTCTCAAAAGATTTGAACGGCATAGTACAAACTATACTGAGCCAAAGCAGCAAACTGGCCGCTTCGTCAGGCAGCGTTGAGGTGCAGCTATACCAAACCATAGCTTTGCGCGATGGTAAACGTGCCAACAACCCCTGGCTGCAGGAAATGCCCGACCCGGTATCGAAAGTTACCTGGGACAACTTTGCTGCCATGTCGCCAACTGACATGAAGAATCAAGGGTACGTCCAGGGTGATATTATCACGATTGATGTTAAAAAGCCTGATGGGACCGATTATTCTATCGATGTGCCGATACTGGTTCAACCCGGTCAAACTCAAGGCACGATTTCCATTGCCTTAGGTTACGGTCGCACCGAAGCAGGCCCGGTAGGTTTGAATGTAGGTAAGAACGTTTACCCTTTCCTGAATTTCGTTAACGGAACCTTCCAGTTAGCGACAGTTGCTAAGATCACCAAAACAGGCGGCAATTATATCTTCGCGCAAACTCAAACGCACCACTCTATCGAGGGACGTAACAGTATCATGCGCGAAACAACTTTTAAAGAATATGTGAAAGATCCGTCGTCAAACAGCGGCGGTTCATTAAAACATAAACCATACGAAAGCTTGTGGGACGAATACCAGCGCCCGGTTTACGACTGGGTAATGGCCATAGACCTGAACGCTTGTACCGGTTGCGGCGCCTGCGTGGTTGCTTGTAGCGCTGAAAATAATATCCCGGTTGTAGGCCGCGACGAGGTTCGCCGCCGCCGCGAAATGCACTGGATACGTATCGACCGTTATTACAGCTTTAATGACGATGGTAAATCGGTTACTGAAGAAAAAGAAATTTCAACGCTGAAGGACCTGGATAATGTAGCGGTGGTTTACCAGCCGATGCTTTGCCAGCACTGCGACCACGCCCCTTGCGAGACCGTTTGCCCGGTTTTGGCCACAACACACTCTAACGAGGGAATAAACATGATGGCTTATAACCGCTGCGTGGGTACCCGTTATTGCGCCAACAACTGCCCGTACAAAGTGCGCCGCTTCAACTGGTTCAATTACTGGAACGACGCGCGTTTTGATAATTACCTGATCAACGAGCACACGCACTTACTGCTTAACCCGGATGTGGTAACACGTTTCCGCGGGGTGATGGAAAAATGCTCGATGTGTATACAGCGTATCCAGGCCGGTAAATTGAAAGCCAAAATAGAAAAACGCCCGGTAGCTGATGGCGATATCAAAATGGCTTGCCAGCAAACCTGCCCTACCAACGCCATCATATTTGGTAACAGGAACGATCCGAATTCAGAAGTTTCAAAAATGCTGAAGAGCGAGCGGACCTTTTACGTACTGGAAGAACTGGGTGTAGAGCCGGGCATTGGATACCAGGTAAAAGTTAGGAATACGAATACTGAAATAGCATAATTATACAAGAGAACTATAAGATATGGCATCTCATAATGAATCGATAATAAGGGAACCGTTAATTACCGGTGAGAACATCACCTATGCCAAGGTAACGGAAGATATACTGCGCCCTGTAGAAAATATGCCGAACAAAGCCTGGTGGATCGGTTTTACCGTAGCCTCGCTTGGCGCATGCCTCTGGGTGTTTGCCGTAAGCTGGACATTCTGGTTCGGTATTGGCGAATGGGGCCTGAATAAAACAGTGGGCTGGGCCTGGGACATCACCGGTTTTGTGTGGTGGGTAGGTATCGGTCACGCCGGAACCCTCATCTCAGCTATATTATTGCTATTCCGCCAAAACTGGCGTAACTCTATCAACCGCTCTGCTGAAGCTATGACGATCTTCGCGGTAATTTGCGCCGCCACTTACGTGGTATCGCACATGGGCCGCCCGTGGCTGGCCTACTGGCCGCTGCCGTTGCCAAACCAGTTCGGTTCGTTATGGGTTAACTTCAACTCGCCGCTGGTATGGGACGTATTCGCGATCTCGACATATTTCTCAGTATCCTTGATATTCTGGTACACGGGCTTATTGCCCGACCTGGCAGCCATCCGCGACCGCGCTACGGGCCTTCGCCGCAGGATATACTCGGTATGCTCATTCGGCTGGACGGGCTCGGTAAAAACCTGGCAGCGCTTTGAGACCGTATCGCTGATATTAGCGGGCGTTTCGACACCGCTGGTACTTTCGGTACACACTATCGTATCCATGGACTTTGCCACCTCGCTCGAACCGGGCTGGCATACCACCATCTTCCCGCCTTACTTCGTTGCAGGTGCCATCTTCTCCGGTTTCGCCATGGTGCAAACGCTATTGCTGGTAACCCGCAAAGTATTGGGATTGGAGAACTATATTACGATGTTCCACATCGAAGCGATGAACAAGATCATCCTGGTTACAGGATCGATCGTGGGCGTGGCTTATTTGACTGAATTCTTCATCGCCTATTACTCAGGCGGCGAATATGAACAATATACGTTCCTCAACCGCTTCATCGGGCCTTACTGGTGGGCAGGTTGTATGATGTATGGCAATAACGTATTGATGACGCAGTTGATGTGGTTCAAAAAGATCCGGACGAATATCCAGGCTTCATGGGCGTTATCTATAGTCGTAAACATTGGTATGTGGTTCGAACGTTTTGTGATCATCGTGGTTTCGCTCCACCGCGACTTTATACCCTCAAGCTGGGCTATGTTTTACCCTACATGGGTTGACGTAAGCGTATTTGTTGGCTCTATCGGTTTGTTCTTCACCATGTTCCTGCTGTTCATCAGGGTATTCCCTTCAATCGCTATTGCCGAAGTGAAATTATTGCTGAAGAGCTCGAGCGAGCAGGCCAAGAAGAAAATACTGGCAGAGGGACATGTTGATGCGGATCACGCCGAATTTTATAAAGAGTCGTTAACCAAGTTTGACAGTGTTGAGCTGTCGGCTTATGAAAAATAACCATGAGCAGCACTAAATTTATACTGGGCCTTTTTGATGATCCTGATGTGATGATGCACGGGATAGACAAGTTGCAAAAGAATAGCGTCCCTATTTATGATGTTTACACGCCGATGCCTGTACACGGTATCGATGATAAACTGGGGATCAAATCGTCGCGCTTAGGCTATGCTGCCTTTATGTTCGGCATCCTGGGCGGCACCACCATATTCAGCATTATTTATTATACGCTGGTGCACGACTGGCCGATGAACATCGGCGGTAAGCCGGCATTCACCGTCCCTAACTTTATTCCGGCCACATTTGAATGGACTGTGTTGTTCACCGCGTTTGGTATGACGATAACTTTCTTTTTCGCCACGCACCTTTTTCCGGGCCGCGCACCGCGTGTGATGGACCTGCGTGCGACAGACGATCGTTTCGTGATCGCCATTGATGCGAAAGGAAATATTCCGCACGAAGAAATAACAAACATTTTGAAGGAAGCCGGAGCGGTAGAAGTAAAGCATAACGACAGAAAATATGTTAGCTATGAATAAAATAAAAGTATTGGGGATAGCCGTTGCTGCAGTTACAGCTACTGTAGTGATCACCGCGTGCAAGGATAAAAGAAGCACGGGATGGGAATACGCCCCCAATATGTATGAGCATATTGCGTATGACCCTGACCAGCCCAACCCTAATTTCAAGGATGGAAAAACGGCGCAAAAACCACCTGCCGGTACTATCCCGGTTGGCTTTGTGACCTTCGATTACCCCAACACTAAGGATGGGTACGAAAAAGCCGGCACAGAAGTGAAAAGCCCGCTGCCGCAAACCCCTGGGAACCTGGCTGAAGGTAAGGAATTGTTTGTTAGCTTCTGCTCGCCATGCCACGGTATGACAGGGCAGGGAGACGGATTGGTCGTTAAGCACGGCTTCCCGCCGCCGCCATCTTACTCAAGCGGGCAGTCGTCACGCGGCGGCGCAATGAAAGATCTGACGGATGGTAAAATATATCATACCATAACCTATGGTGTTAATGCAATGGGTTCATACGCTTCGCAGCTTGCACCGGAGGAGCGCTGGAAAGTAATTATGTATGTACACCACTTACAACAACAATAATAATTTAAATGAAGACTCATACAAGTTTTGACGAGCAATATCAGTTTACAGGGAAAGTAAAAACCTGGAGTTTGATTGCTATTGTTATAGGTGTTATTACCGTTTTGGCGGGATTTTTAATCGACCAGAAGCAGGAAACATTTGCCAACCTGCTGCTGATGGGTTATTACTTTACGTGCGTTTGTGCTGCAGGCGTTATGTTTTGCGCGATACAATACGCGGCACAGGCCGGCTGGTCGGCATCCCTGCTGCGTATACCGCAGGCGTTTGGAAAAATTCTGCCCATTGCCGCCCTTATCTTAGTTATTATAGTAGTTGCAGGTTTATATACAACGCATAATGTGCCTGATGCACTGGGGAAGAATCATATTGAACCCTATCTATATGCCAGTTGGGCAACGCATGATCTGCTTGTAAAGGGCAGCGGCATATATGATGCTGTGATAGATGGAAAGTCGGGGTTTCTGAATATTCCTTTCTTCCTGATACGCATGGTTGGCATGCTTGGCTTGTACAGCATATTCGGCTGGTTATTGTACAAATATTCAAGCCATGAAGATGAAATAGGCGGCGTGAAACTATACAGGAAAAGTATCACGGTTTCAGCCATCTTCCTGGTATTGTTCGGTTTCACCATACCCGTTTTCGCTTTTGATACGATGATGTCGTTAGAGGCTCGCTGGTTCTCAACCATGTTCGGCTGGTACAACCTGGCAGGCTTATGGGTAAGCGGCATGGCCGTAATGACTTTGTTCATCATCTACTTACGCAAGGCAGGCTACCTCCCCTGGGTAACGCAGGACCATTTGCACAACATGGGCTTGCTGATGTTCGCGTTCTCGGTATTCTGGACCTACCTATGGTTCGGGCAATTTCTGCTCACCTATTACGCTAATATACCCGAGGAATCGGCTTATTTCTATATCAGGTGGGAACCGCAGTTTATGCCGTGGTTCTGGCTGAATATCGTGATCAATTTTGGTGCGCCGTTATTGATACTGATGTCTCGCGATTCAAAACGCTATACCGCTACGCTTAAAACGATGGCTATCATCCTGGTTCTCGGCCACTGGCTCGATTACTTCCAGATGAGCATGCCGGGTACCGTTGGGCTAAAGGAACATTGGTATAACGAGATAGGATGGATAGAAGCAGGTGTGTTTATCGGATTTGCCGGTTTGTTTACTTTCCTTACGCTGACAGCGCTAAGCAAGTTCAAATCACTTATACCGAAGAAGCACCCTTTCCTGCAGGAGAGCCTTCATCATCACATTTAATAATTATAAATTTGCAACCTGGTACAGATACCAAACAGATATAAAAATGGGATTCAGAAAATTCATCACTTCTAAAAAAATACTCTCACTTTTTGCCGCGTTCATGCTGCTGGGCACCAATGTGCTGATGGCGCAGACCGGTACATCCGGCTCTGGTACCGCGACACCTACAGAAAGCAAATCTGATATGTGGCTCGGCGTAGGCTATTACGTGCTGCTTTTCCTGCTTGTCTGTGTTATCGTTGCCGTGATAGGCAAAGTATTAAAGGTGTACGACCTGTCCCTTAAAATGCAGGGCAAAAAAGGAATCAACTGGAATAATATCCTGGGTATTTTCTGTCTGGTATTCCTTATCGCCGGTCTTTACGGAGCCTATTGGTCATTCACAGTGCAAGGTAACCAGATACTTCCGGCGGCGGCTTCAAAACACGGCGAAAAGATCGATACGATGTTCTGGGTCACTTTGGCCATTACCACTTTTGTATTTGTAATTACCCAAATATTGCTATTCGGTTTCCTGTTCAAATACCGCGGCTCCGATAAACGTAACGGTTACTACTATCCGCATAACAATACCATCGAAAAAATATGGACCATCATACCGGCTATCGTATTAACTATCCTGGTTGTTTTCGGATTTTTCACGTGGCGCGAGGTTACCGATACCAGTAATAAAAAAGGCGACATCAACATTGATATAACCGGTCACCAGTTCTCCTGGGAACTGCGTTACCCGGGCAGGGATGGCAAGCTGGGTTCGGTGGATTACATGCACAACTATACCGCCAACAACATCTTAGGCGTTGATTTCAAAGACAGGAATAGCTATGATGATTTAAAGGCCGATACTTTAGTAATGCCGGTAAACAGGTCTATCAGGCTGAACATACATGCACAAGACGTTATCCACAGTGTTTACCTGCCCCATTTCAGGGTTCAGATGAACGCCGTTCCGGGGTTACCTACATTCTTCAAATTCACACCGACCATTACTACTGCCGACATGCGTAACAGGCTTGACAACCCGAATTTCAATTATTTGCTGTATTGCAATAAGATTTGCGGTGGCGGTCACTACAACATGCAGAAAGTGGTATTAGTAGTTACCGAAGCTGAATACCAGGATTGGATTTCGCACCAGAAACCATACCTGAGCGATCAGTTGAAGCAGGAATTGCACCTTGCGGATCAGGGGCAGCAGAAGGGTTTATCAACGAACAGGGTAGCATTAAATAATTAATCAAGTATAGCGATTATGTCATCAACATTAGCAGTTCACGATCACGGGGTAGAACATCATGATCACGATCATGAGCACCATCATCATGATACTTTTATAACCAAATACGTTTTCAGCCAGGATCATAAAATGATCGCCAAACAATTCCTCATTACGGGGATCACTATGGCGGTTATCGCTATGCTGTTGTCTATCCTTTTCAGGATCCAGCTGGCTTATCCTGATAAAAGCTTCCCGCTGCTCGAAACCTTATTGGGCCGTTTTGCTCCCGGTGGCCGTTTGGACCCGGAGTTCTATTTATCATTGGTAACCATACATGGTACCATCATGGTATTCTTTGTATTAACCGCCGGTTTGAGCGGTACCTTCAGTAACCTGCTGATACCTTTGCAGGTAGGTTCTCGCGATATGGCTTCGCCATTCGTTAACATGCTCTCTTACTGGTTCTTTTTTACTGCCAGTGTGATCATGCTCGCTTCATTTTTCGTGCAAAAAGGACCCGCAGGCGCTGGATGGACCATTTATCCGCCGCTGTCGGCTTTGCCAAAAGCAATGAAAGGTTCTGAATTGGGTATGACTTTATGGCTGATCAGTATGGTTTGCTTCATCGGTTCATCGCTGATGGGCGGTATCAACTATGTAAGTACCGTATTGAATATGCGTACCAAAGGCATGGACCTTTGGAAAATGCCCCTTACTGTTTGGTCGTTCTTCCTGACCGCTATCTTAGGCGTATTGTCATTCCCTGTATTGGTTGCGGGTGTCGTATTATTGATCTTCGACCGCAGCTTTGGTACAAGCTTTTATTTGTCAGACATCGTATTGAACGGTAAAATAATGCCCTTCTCGGGCGGTAGCCCTATCCTGTTCCAGCATTTGTTCTGGTTCCTGGGTCACCCCGAAGTATATATCGTAATTATGCCGGCGATGGGTATATCGTCAGAAGTTATCGCGGTAAACTCGCGCAAGCCGATCTTCGGTTACCACGCGATGGTTTACTCGCTCATCGGTATCACCACGCTGTCGTTCATCGTTTGGGGTCACCATATGTTTGTGACCGGTATGAACCCATTCCTGGGCGGCGTGTTCATGATCACCACACTGATCATCGCGGTGCCTTCTGCGGTAAAAACGTTTAACTGGATCGCTACCATCTGGCGGGGTAATATCCGGTTCACACCTGCTATGCTTTTTGCTATCGGTATGGTGTCATTCTTCATCACAGGAGGTGTAACGGGCATCTGGCTTGGTAACTCGGCACTCGACATCAACCTGCATGATACTTATTTTGTCGTCGCTCACTTCCACTTAGTAATGGGTTCGGCGGCTATATTCGGTATGCTTGCCGGAGTTTACCATTGGTTCCCTAAATTGTTCGCCAATCGTTTGATGGACGAAAAATTAGGCTATCTGCATTTCTGGATCACCTTTGTGTGTGCTTATTTAGTATTCTTCCCGATGCACTTTATGGGACTGGATGGCGTACCACGCCGTTACTACGAAATGACGGCATTCCCTTCATTCAACAGGTGGATGTCGGTAAACGTCTTCATTACCTGGTCGGCAATTACAGCGGGCCTGGCACAGGTTGCATTTTTGTATAACTTCTTCCACTCGATTTTCTTTGGAAAAAGGCCTACGCAAAACCCTTGGAATGCCAATACCTTGGAATGGACCGCGCCGAAAGAACATATCCACGGCAACTGGCCGGGAGAAATTCCTACAGTATACCGCTGGCCATACGACTACAGCAAACCAGGTCATGATACCGATTTCATCCCGCAGACAACTCCTTTCTCAGAAACGATGAGTTCGAACCTGCCTCATGACTTTGAAGATAATCCTGCCGGCCTTGAGCAGTATAACGAATGGGCAAAAGTGAACAGGGCTAACGAAGCAGTAAAATAGAATCAGAGACTAGAGGTTCGTGATTAGAGATTAGTAGTCACAAATCAAATAATTAAACTAAGACTCTGATCTTTTAGGGTATCCGTTTAAGTCTTAAGTTCTGAGTCTTAAGTCTTGAGTCAAAGAAAATTGACTCAGGATTTCGGACTAACGACTTAGAACTCAGAAGCAGATACCCTAAATTTTTAGATAGTATAAATGAATAAAAATACCGCGCAAAACAGGTTCCAAAAAACCAATTTGATCACCATTATCCTGCTTTTTGTTTTGATACTGGCAGGCGGTGTAGTGCGCAGTACGGGTTCGGGAATGGGCTGCCCCGACTGGCCCAAATGCTTTGGATGCGTCGTGCCGCCGACCAGCGTTTCCCAACTGCCAAAAGACTATAAGCAGAAATATGTCGCTGAGCGGGTAGCTAAAAATCAAAAATTCGCCAAAACACTGGACGTATTCGGCTTCAGCGACCTGGCCATGCGCCTGCGGCTGGACAGATCAATACTGGTTCCCGAAGAGTTTAATGCGGCCAAAACCTGGACAGAATATGTCAACCGCCTCCTCGGCGCCACAACGGGTTTGTTTCTGTTTGCCTGCGCGATATTTTCGTTGAATTATTGGAGCAAGAACAAAACGATTGTCTTTTTAAGCATTCTGAATTTGATCCTGGTGGGTTTCCAGGGATGGCTGGGCTCTATCGTGGTTTCGAGCAACCTGGTAGCATGGATCGTTACAGTACACATGCTGCTGGCATTGGCTATCCTGGCTATCAGCATCCTCACCTATCATTTGGCAAAGGTTTATGGAAAGGGTAAAGTCAAAACCAAATCCATTATTTATGTAGTGACATTCGCTTGCCTGGCGATAAGTGTTATACAGATCGGTATAGGCAGCGGCGTGAGAGAAAATATCGATGCGGTTTCAGTCCGTTTAAGCGGCTACCGTGATGGCTGGGTGAACAGTGCCGGCCAAATATTTTTGGAGCACCGCGACATCGCCATATTGGTACTGCTATCCAATGTGATGTTATACGCTTTAATACGCAAATATTTTAGCCGTCATTCGGTACAGCAGCAGGTGATGAGTTTTAATTTTCTGATCATCATGCTGCAGATCGTAACCGGTATCACATTGTCTTACCTGGCGTTACCCCCGGTTGCGCAAATGCTGCACGTCGTTTTGGCCAGCCTGATGTTTGGCGCTCAGTTTTATCTATTGCTGAACCTGTACAGTTCGGCAAAAGTAGCGGAGGTGCGCCGATGAACTGGAAAGACTTTTCCAAGCTGATCAAATTCAGACTCACATTTCTTGTTGTTTTTTCGGCATCGGTAACATTCCTTATTGGCAGCAAAGCGAACGCTGCTACAGGTGGCGTCATTAACTGGTTGCATTGGGGCATGCTGGTTATCGGCGGCTTTTTGGTTACCGGCGCAGCCAACTGCTTTAACGAGATCATCGAGAAAGACTACGATAAGCTGATGAAGCGCACCAAGGACCGTCCGATCCCCGCCGGGCATATGAATACAGGTCAGGCGCTGATACTCGGTCTGCTGATGGCGTTGTCGGGTACTTACCTGTTGGGCAGCCTCAACTTGCCTACGGGCCTGTTATCCGTATTCTCGATATTATTTTATGCTTTTGCCTATACCCCATTGAAAAGGGTATCGCCCGTTGCGGTTTTTGTAGGAGCAATTCCCGGCGCGTTGCCGCCTTTGATCGGTTATGTCGCCGGTTATGGTACGATAGACCAGGTCGCCCTGATCGTTTTTGGTATCCAGTTCGTATGGCAGTTCCCGCATTTCTGGGCCATCGCCTGGGTTTTGGACGATGATTATAAACTGGCGGGCTTCAGGCTGCTGCCCACGGGTAACCGTGACACGATAAGCGCGGTATTTACTTTCGTATCGGCGTTGATGCTGGTGCCGGTCAGCCTATTGCCGACTATTTACGGTTATGGCGGTTATTGGGTTGGGGGTGTTTCGTTAGTTTGCAGTTTAGTATTTTTGTACCTCGCTTTGATGTTGTTGTTAAAGCGTGATATCCCCTCGGCAAGGAGATTGATGTTTGGTTCATTCTTTTATCTGCCGGTGGTGCAATTGATGTTTTTGTTTGATTTTATAGGAAAGGGAAAATGACAGTGCAAGCACACGACGAAAAAGACAGGTTGAACCTGGCTCCAAAGAAATTTAATATGTGGCTGTTCATATTCACTTCGTTTATGCTTTTCGCGGCATTTACCAGTGGATTTATCGTGTATGTGGGGGCCCACGGACATAGTTTAAACGTCATATTGCCGGATGTATTCAAGTATAGTACCGCCGTTATCGTTTTGAGCAGCATAACATTGTTTCTTGCAAAAAGAGAAGCCAAAGGCCTGCAATTTGCAAAGCAGCGGCTTTATTTATGGCTCACATTTGCCCTCGGTTGCATATTTTGCGTGCTGCAAGTGTATGGCTGGTACATTATGGCTTATAAAATGCAGGTGTTTTTTGTAAACCCCAACGCGGCCATATCTTTTGTTTATGTATTGACCGGCGTGCATTTGGTGCACATTATTGCGGGCTTGTTCGTGTTATTAAATGCCCTCAGGGCCAGTTATCGGAACATACCGCAGGTTATCAACCTGCATAAAATGGAAATGACCTCAATATTTTGGCATTTTGTCGATATTATATGGATTTATTTATATGTTTTTTTACTTTTGAACCAGAATTAATCACCTACCAATTCAAGTACAAATGAGTACAACTACAACAAACATAGACGAAGTTAAAACAACCCCATGGGCGGGGGGCCGTTCGCCGTTTTCCGTCGAGTACGGAAAAATGATGATGTGGTTCTTCCTGCTGTCGGATGCGTTCACATTCTCGTCACTGCTGATCTCTTATGGCGCCCTGCGATTTAGTTCAAGTGCGTGGCCCGCACCTGACATTGTTTTCAAGGCCTTCCCTTATGTAAGTGAGAATGCGCCGCTGGTGTTCGTAGGTCTCATGACCTTTATACTCATCATGAGTTCGGTTACTATGGTACTGGCCGTTGAAGCGGGCCACCGCAATGCGAAAAAGGAAGTCGTGTGGTGGATGATCGGTACGATCATAGGTGGTTTAATGTTCCTGGGTTGCCAGGCTTTGGAATGGACGCACCTGCACTCAGAAGGTTTTTGGTGGGGCAGCGTTCCCGATATACACAAGTTATTTGAGTTTTTTGCTGATCCGAAGCCTTCCGCCGCGGTGGCGACTACATACGGGCACCAGTTTGCCAACCTGTTCTTTACCATTACCGGTTTCCACGGTTTCCACGTATTCAGCGGGGTAATCATCAATATAATTATTACCATCAATGTACTGAAAGGCACCTACGAAAAACGTGGCAGCTATTTGATGGTTGAAAAAGTAGGCCTTTACTGGCACTTTGTAGACCTGGTTTGGGTATTCGTGTTCACCTTCTTTTACTTAGTTTAAAAATTACTTGTATGTCATCAGAACCTACTACCCATACCGAGCATGCCGAAGAGCATGAGGGGATGAACAAAAAAAGGATTTGGAATGTCTTTTATGTATTGCTTGGAATAACCTGTGTCGAGTTTGTTATTGCGCTTTATTTAGTACCGCATGGTATCATCACCTATCATACAGCTAACCCAATATATGTTGTTTTAACCCTGGCTAAAGCATTTTATATTGTAGGGTATTTTATGCACTTGAAATTTGAAAAAACCGGGTTGATTTTCGCTATCATCGTTCCTGTTTTGTTTATAATCGGCTTGATCCTGGTGCTTACTAACGAAAGCCACCACTGGATCGACCTGCGGATGTGATGCAATTGATCCCCGTATTAAAAAAATTAGTGATCCTGGTATTTATACTCATAATACCGGGATTTTTATATTATTTACTGATTAAGAAAGGCAAAAACCGGTACCATCCTTTGCCTATTTATGGGGCCAAAGTATTGGCAAAGACCTTTCATAAGGTTCACGGCAAGCTGATACCAGATACCGTTTACCATACCCTTGACGACTTTCATTTAACCGATCAAAACGGCAGGCCTGTATCCTTCAAAAATTTCGAAGATAAAATATTGGTGGTGAATTTCTTTTACACGCACTGCCCAACGGTTTGCAATACGATGAATGGTTATATGGATAGCCTTGCCAGGAACTTTGAAAAGGAAAAGACAGTGGAATTTTTAAGTATCACTGTCGACCCGAAAAATGATTCGCCGGCAGCACTGAAAAAATATCGGGAACATTTTGCAGACCACGGCCCGAAATGGCTGTTCCTGACAGGAGATACTTCAACCATTTACAACCTTGCCCGCAAAGGTTTCCTGGTGAACGCCGTGGATGAGGGACAAGGCAATTATATCTATTCCGATAAGATGATCCTGATCGATACGCACAAGCGGATACGCGGGTACTACACGGGTGCGCAGTTTAGTGATGTTAGCCGCCTGAATGATGAGATCAAAGTATTGGTGTATGAAGAAATTCGTAACAGGGAGGAGCCCTTATATTAATTATTGAATTAGTGATTGATTGAATCAATTTTGACAACATACATCACTAATTCAATAATTCAACAACTCAATAATTGATTATTATGACCGATAAATTTATATTCCGTTTTGTAGCCGCAATATCGGTATTTGTATTTTTAGTGGTATTTATTTTGAGCCTTAAAATACTTCCGCGGCCGGCGCAGGTACCAGGATTTGCTATTTTTTTACCAAAGCTTAATGCCATTTTGAATGGTACCTGCAGCATTCTGTTGCTGGTTTCGTTATATTTTATCAAGCAGAAAAATATTACGATACACAAGCGTATTAATATCGTGGCCTTTATTTTGTCATCTCTTTTCCTGGTATCTTATATTCTTTTTCACTATTTGACACCTGAAACGAGGTATGGGGATATTAATGGTGATGGCATTGTGTCGCCGTCGGAATTGGCCGCTGCGGGCGGTATGCGAACGCTATATTTCTGCATATTAATACCACATATCGTATTGGCGGCTATTGTATTGCCCTTGATCTTGCTGAGTTTTTACAGGGGATTGCAGATGCAGGTGGAAAAGCATAAGAAAATTGTAAGATGGGCATTCCCGATATGGCTGTTTGTGACGGTTACGGGTGTGATCGTTTATATCATGGTCTCGCCATATTACCATTTTTAAATTCTAAACTCTAAATTCTAAATGCGAAAAGGTGCGGTTTCGAGGCCATGATCCTGGTATACCAACAATGTTAAATTCTAAATTGAACATTGGACATTCGAAATATATGAGTAATTTTGCGATATGAAAAGCATGAAGAGAATATTGGCACTGATCGCAATAGGCCTGATGACCTTTGGTGCTTTGGGAGTGAAGGCGCAATGCGCCATGTGTACAGTCGCTGTTGAATCGAACAATAAAAGCGGGGCCAAAACTACCAGCGGCCTGAATCACGGCATCGTTTACCTGCTTGCCGCGCCTTACCTGGCTGTGGCTGCGGTTGGGTTGATCTGGTACAAAAAATACCGCCGCAAGAATGTTACTCTGGACGTTCCGCACAAAAAGCTTGATTTGAATTAAGCTGAATTTTTCGTTATAATTTTTATCCTTTTGGCTTGGCTTTAGACTTCCAATTTCGGATATTCACACCGTTATTCAAACGCTACGAACTGCCCTTTGAAACATGAGGATCTATCCTGAAACGTTCAATTTTTTACGCGATCTTGCTGCAAATAATAACCGCGACTGGTTTATAGCGCATAAGGCCGATCATGACCGTGCCAAAGAAAACGTGACCGAATTTGCCGGTGAACTGATCAGGGAACTAAGTAAAATTGACCCATCGCTTGACCCAAACGTTGATCCTAAAAAAGCCGTGCTGCGCATTTACCGGGACGTCCGTTTCAGCCCGGATAAAACCCCTTATAAAAACAATTTCGGTATCGGCAGGATGACCTCCGGCAAGAACGTGATGCACATCGGTTATTATATGCAAATACAACCAGGAGAATCGTTTATAGCCGGCGGAAGCTGGATGCCCGAAGCTGATCAATTAAAGAAGGTGCGCCAGGAAATAGACTACAATGCCGCCGGGTTGAAAAAAGTAATCGATGGCCCGCGATTCAAAAAATTATTCGGCGAGTTCAGGAAACAAGAACAGCTAAAAACTGTTCCGCAGGGGTATAGCGCCAATAACGAAAATATTGATTTGCTGAAGCTTAAGAGTTTCGTGGCTCATCACAATTTCACTGATGCTGAATTGCAAAAGGAAGGCGTCGTGCAAAATATCGCGGCAGTTTGCGAAGAGATGTATCCGTTGAATGTGTTTTTAAAAAATGCTGTTTCCTAATATCTACATAACCCTCAAGCCATGAAGATCAAGTATTATCTTTTAGCAGGCGTCCTGTGTACCACACTGCATTCCTGCGTCGTTCTTTCCCCAAAAAAATACAAGTATTTATTAAACGAGCGCGATTCCCTCAGTACGCGCGCTACAAGCCTGGAAGCCCAAGTATCAGCCCTCGAGGCGGATACCATGCACCTGCACCACCAGATAGCCGAACTACAGAACAGCTACAATACGCTTAATGCCAATTACAATAAACTTAATGATAACTTCAATCACAGTTCCACCCAGGTCAACCAGCTATCCACCGACCTGCAGCAGCGTGAACAACGCCTGAAGGAAGTGGAAGAAGCGTTAAAGAAACGTGACGCGGCTACCGCGGCATTGAAGGATAAATTGCAGCAGGCCCTGCTTGGTTTCCAAAAGAGCGGGCTGAGCGTGGATATCAGGGATGGTAAAGTATACGTTTCGCTGGCTGATAAACTGTTGTTCCCAACCGGTAGTATAGCCATCGACCAGCATGGTAAGGATGCGCTGGTGCAATTGGCCGCCGTGCTGAACAAAGAGCCGGATATTAATATTGCTGTGGAAGGACATACAGATACCAAGAAGGTGATCAACCTGGGGCAGATAAAAGATAACTGGGACCTCAGTGTAATGCGGGCGACCTCGGTGGCAAGGTTCCTGACCGACGCGCCGCAGAATGTGGATCCGCACAGACTTACCGCCACCGGTAAAAGCGAGTTCCAGCCGGTTGACACGGGAACTACACCGGATGCTTTAGCTAAAAACAGGCGCATCGAAATTGTGCTGACGCCGAAGCTGGACGAACTATATAATCTCATAAAACAATAATCTAAAGCCTCTGAACAAGGGGCTTTTTGTTTTGTTATCCGGATAATTATCAATGAAATCGTACGCTATCATTTCGGACATACACGGCAATTCATTGGCGCTACAGGCAGTGTTGAAGGATATTAAATCGCGCGGGATAGACGATATTATCAACCTCGGCGATCATTTTTTCGGCGCTCTGGAACCGGAAATAGTCGCCGGTATACTGCGCGAAAACCCGATGCTGTGCATCAGCGGCAATACCGACCGCGAGATATTGCAAAGCATCGATACGGACTTTACCAAAGACGGCATGGACCGCGTAAAAGCTGATCTTTCGCAGCAAAGCATTGCCTGGCTCAGAAGCCTGCCTAAAACCGCTACGCATGATGGACTGTTCTTTGTTTGCCACGGTACGCCCGAAAGCGATGATGAATACCTGCTGGAAAAGGTTACAGCAAACGGCGTGTTTGTCCATACTGACGAAGATTTGATAGCGCGTACCAAGCGTATCAAAGAACGCGTCATTCTTTGCGGTCATTCGCATGTGAACCGGGTGATTTATCTATCGAATAATAAGATCATCCTTAATCCCGGCAGTGTCGGATTACCGGCATATTTAGGGAACGGCGAATACAGTTTTGCGATGGAATCCAATACGCCGCACGCCAAGTATGCTATCGTTCATTCCAACGGTGATAACATCAATATAGAACAGGTGCTCTGCACCTACGACTGGCACAAAGCTTCGGAAGCGGCACGAAAAAACGGCAATGAGAAATGGGCCAATTTCCTATTGTACGGGCGGATGCCTAAAGAGCTTCGCTCTTAGTCGGAAAGTCTGCAAGTCCGCACAAGTCCGAAAGTTGATTCCCCTGCCTAAGTTGTCTTCCGTACTTTCGGTCTTCCCTACTTCCGGACTATAAATCCACCGTCTCCATCAACGTGTGGAACAATGCGAAACGTTCTTCAAATTGCACGTTATGGGCGGCATGAATACCTTCCATGTGCTTATAATAAAATTCGCTGTAGCGCTCCACGGAAGTTGTATGGAATTGCAGGCAATAGGTAACGCCTTCGTTGGGCGAATCCAATATCGTATAAAGCTTATAGCTATCGAATGAGCCCGTGCCCAATATCGAGGGAATATGATTGTTTTTTATCCAGGCCAGCCACTCGCCGACAATGGCATCGTCAATAATGAAAGTTTCGTTATAGATCAACATGGGGTAAAAGTAGTTATTTAGAGTCAAGAAGCAAGAGTCAAGAGCCAAGATACGAGGTTCCTTTTTGTCTTGTTTCTTGATTCTCGACTCTTGGCTCAACAATTAAGATGCATCCGGCTTATCACCTCTTAATACCCTGAAGCGCTTGCGCGCCTCGTTGATCCACAGGCTGCCGGGATAATCGGAGATGATCTTCTGATAGTAGATTTTGGCTTGGTCCTTGTTGTTCAACTTGTTCTCATACAGGTCACCCAGCATAAATACAGCGTCGTCGGCCCAAAGGTTAAAAGGATGCTCATCAACAATTTTCTTTAGCGGAACAATGGCCGCGCTGAAATCTTTTTGCTGGATGAGGATGCGTGCCTTGTCTATCAGGATATCATCGCTTAAATTGTTGCCCGGATATCTAACATCGATGCTGTCTAATATAGTGACTGCTTTTTCAGGCTGTTCTGCGAAAATTTGCAAATCGGCTCGGGCGTACATTTTTAATGCTGCGCCTGCCGTATCAACGGCTAAATTATCGGTAATAACCAGCGACAGGTTCAACGCATCGTTGGCTATCAATTCAGATGTCGCGGCCTTCAGCACGTCCAGTTGCCCCTTGGCCCACTTAAAATCGCCAAAATAATAAGCCAGCCGGGCGTCCCTCAGTTTTGCTTCCTGGGCAATTGCTGTTCCCGGGTGGTTAGTTTCTACCTGTTCGTACAATAAAGTGGCCTCCCAGCGCTGACCATTAAGCATATAAACATCGCCCAAATCAAGTTTGCATGAGGCAAGCGGACCGGCCTTAATATCGGGTATCGCAATGGCATCTTCCAGCAACTTTTGGGCATCGGTCAATTTATGAAGTTTAAAGGCCTCCAATTTTGCCAGTCGCTGCATTGCGAAAATCGTACTGGCTGTTTTGCCAAATTCGGCAAGCAGGTCATTATAATCCTTTTCAAGGCTTAAAAGATCAGCCTGGGTGTATTTCCCTGTCGTGACGAGTAAATTTTTGGTATTGATCAGTTCGATCTTAGCCGGTACATACAACGGCTGACCCTTACCTTTGTCGATAATGTATTGATAACCGCGTATAGCGGCATCATAGGCCTCATCAGCGATAAGCGTTTGGCATAACTCGTAAATGCTGTTGCCATCATCATTCTGCCGCCGGCTAAGCGCCAGCGCCTGGTTCAACGCCTGGTCGTATTCCTTTTGCTGCATAAACTGCCAGGTGAGCAGGTCGACAAAAATCGTTTGCTGCGGATCTTTCTGTATGTGTCTGAAGAGAGCCGTTTTCAGCACGTCATAATCGGCCGCACCCTCAAAAACAGACGAGAAAGTCGTCTCGGCCTGCGTAATAAATGATGGATTATCGGGCAGGAAATTCAAATACTCTTCCACCAGCGAATTTTTGTCCCTTTTAAACCGGTAAAGGCTTAGCAATTCGAACGAATAAAGCTTATCATTATTCAGCAGCTTGCGCCCCTGCAAAAAAATCCTGATCGCGTAGTCAGCATTTTCAGCCTGGTAAAACTGCGAGGCCAGGTTATTGATGACAGCCGCATCCGCCGGCAGGTTTTTGATCAATTCGTCATAAACCTGGTTGGCTTTGTCAACATCGCCTTGCTGCGTATAGATGCGCCCAAGCGTAATAGGGTAGCGATATTCGGCAGGGTGCTTACGCAGCAGTTTTTTGGTCAGGCTTTCCGCTTCGTCAAATTTTTTAAGGGCAAGCAGCGTGTTAATATAGAAAGGGAAATACGTTTCATTATCCTGTTTATATAGTTTTTGGTAAAGTTCGAACGCCTTTTGCTGTTCGCCATTGGCGGCGAATTGCCGGGCAAGGGCAAAATCATCCACCTGGGCGAACACTAATGTGCAAAAGAAGAGTTGAAAAAAAAGTATCAGCGCCGCCTGCTTCATCTCATCAAAAATAATCAATTAAACCGTTCTTATGTTCCTTGCCAGCCTACAATATAACGATATAAAGCGGTAAAATTGTAGTGACATTTTGGTGGGGCGGTGTAAATTACCTAAGTTTAACCTACTGGTATGATGCCACCTTGTTATTCCGGATGTTAAAGAGAATACGAATATGGTCTATTGCGGCGATGCTTTGTGCCTTGTGCGCCTGTAAGGAGCATGAGGTAAGGCAGATACCGGTACGTGATTTTTTTAAGACGCCTGACGAGAGCGTTTTCCGGCTATCGCCCGACGGGCAATACATATCTTATCTAAAACCCTACAAAGGGCATCAGAACTTATTTATCAAATCATTGGCTGATGGTAAAGAGCGTGTAGCTACTTCTTTTACTGATTACCCGGTTCGCGAATATTCATGGACCTATCACAACCGGATAGTTTTTGTGCAAGACATCATTGCCCTTGACGAGTTTAAAATGTACGCACTGGACGTTCCTACGATGAATACGCGGAATATCCTTTCGATTGAAAAAGGGAGGATCAGGCTGTTGAATAACAGTACCAAAGAGCAGCCGGATGTGATCACCATCAGCATGAACAAACGCGACCCGGCCAACTTTGATATTTATAAACTAAATATCAAAACGGGTGAGCTTAAGCCCTATATTATCAATCCCGGTAACATTACCGAATGGTTCCCGGACGACAATGGCAAAATTCGATTGGTAAAAGCTTCGGACGGCGTGGATGAAACCATACTGTTTCGCAAGGATGATAACTCGCCATTCAAGCCTATTATCCGCAACAATTTCAAGAATAGGGTAGTACCTATCGCGTTCGCGGGTGATAAGGATAATTTTTACGCTTTATCCAATGTAAACCAGGATAAAACGGCACTGGTTGAAATTGACGGTTCGACCGGGAAAGATCTAAAGATGATTTTGGGCTGCGATAAAGCTGACATTGAAAAGGTGGATTATTCGAGAAACAGGCACCGGCTCGAGCTGGCGGTTTGCGAAGAGGAAAGGCCCACCAAGCTTTTTTTGAATGAAGATATTAAAAATATCTATGCTGACTTTTCCCGGAAGTTCGCAGGTTCCGAGATTAATATAGTCGGCAGGGATAGCGCTGAAGATAAATTCATCATTTTTATATACACCGACCGTAATCCGGGTACCTATTACCTGTATGAAACTAAGGGCGAGAAACTGACCAAATTGGGTGATATTAATTCGAGCATCAAGCCGGAAGAGCTATGCCCCATGAAGCCCGTTTCTTTTAAGGCCAGGGATGGCTTGCTCATCAATGGCTACCTGACATTGCCCCAGGGTTCAAAAACGACCGATCTTCCTGTTGTTATAATGCCGCACGACCAGCCCTGGCGCACCCGCGACAACTGGCGGTATAGTGACGAGGTGCAATTTTTAGCTAATCGCGGTTATGCCGTTTTCCAGGTTAACTATCGCGGATCAAGCGGGTACGGCAAAGCATTTAACAGCGCCGGCTTTAAACAGGCGGGCGGCAAAATACAGGACGATATTACCGATGGCGTGCGCTGGCTGATCGGTCAAAAAATTGCAAACCCTAAAAAGATTGCCATTTTTGGCGGAGGTTTTGGAGGGTTTTCCGCACTTTATAATGTTTCGGCTCATCCCGAGCTGTATAATTGCGCCGTGGTGCAGTACGGGCTTATCAATTTTTTCACTTATATCAAGGATGTTCCTCCTTACTTTAAACCACGGCTGCAGATGATGTATGAAATGATAGGTAACCCGGAAACAGACGCCGAGCAATTGCGGGCTATATCGCCGGTATTCCATACGGATAAGATCAAAGCGCCGTTGTTGATATTCCAGGGAGCCAAAGACGAACGGGCCAATATAAGCGAGTTGAACCAGTTTGTGCGGCAGTTGAAAAAGCAGGGTGTACCTGTTACCTACTTTTTAAAACAAAAGGAGCGTACCGTATTCCGTAGCGAGAGTAACAGGATGGAAATGTATGAGCAGATAGAAAAATTCCTTGACAATAATATGCGGGTTAAACGTTAAAACCCGGCGAGATGCAACAAGATAACAATGTTTACCGGAAGAACTTTTCGCTGATAATAGCTTTTCTCATACTTATATCGGTTACTTTCATTATCGCGCTGTTCATCAGCTACAATTTAACCTCTAAATACGTCGAGAACGAGTTTGCATCAAAAAATGCCGATGTGCTTGAACAAACCATCAAACCCTATAACGACTTCTTCTCGAATACCATACCCGAGATCACCTTTTATGCCGGGTTCCTGGATTCGGCATCGGCGGCAAAATATTCTGATTTGGTATTCAAAAAATTTCGTTTTGTAACGCGCACTACGTTTTATGCTATCGAGATAGGGGTGCCTGATGGAACAAATCCCGGACTGGGAATCAGGGTAAAATCTATTATCGAGTTTTCGCCCGCCAACGGACATGTAATAGGCTCCAGAAAAACGAGTCCGGCCGATTACAGTGATTTTGAAACCATGGCGGCCAGACTGAACAACTTTGTATCGGTTGCGGATACATCACGTGAACCCACGCAGGATGAAAAATTCAAAACATTTTACGACATAAGCCCCGAAAAGATCACCTACCTGAATATTCCGAGGCGCGAGGACATCAAACATTATCTCGACCTGCTTAAAAACGGGCGTTCCAACGCGCTATACGCTCAAAACATGATGACCTTTGCGCTCGACCGGCAGGGGCTCAGGGTAAAAAATACGCACCCCGAGTTGTATAAGAATGTAACGATCAGGCCGGTAGTTTACGATCCGATCGATAACGACAATACGAGTATAGTTGCTGAGTCGCCTTTTCCGGGCGCCTTTTCGAATTATAAGCTTTACCTCACGTCGCCTATCGATTACCTCCGAACAGAGGTGAACCGCAGGTTTATGCCGATAGGTGCAATGGTTTTACTTATCTACGTTTTTCTTATTGCGATAGGCTGGCTCATTTACCGCAACCTAAGTGTGAACATGCGATTGTTCAAGCTGCAATATGATTTTATCAATAATTTTACACACGAGTTTAAAACACCCGTTAGTGTGATCAAGATAGCCGGATCGAACCTGCGAAGCGACAGCGATCTGTCGGAAAAGCAAAGGAGGCACTACGGAAAAATCCTGGACGAAGAGGCCGACAAACTAAATGAACTGATGAACACGTTACTGTCGTTTACTCAACTGGAAAATAATGCATTCAGGGCAAAAAAAGAGGAAATTATTCTCGACGATTTTGTGAAAAGCTATATCGATACTTTTAAGATAAAATATCCCGATTTCAATATAAACTACAGGATACATGGCTTGGTGAAGTTTTACGCCGACCCGGTATTACTGGGTAGTCTTTTCCAAAACCTTATGGAGAACGCTTATAAATATTCGAACCCAAAACGCAGGGAATTGTCGATTGACGTGAGGAAGGAAAAAAGGAATATTGTGTTTGCATTTGCTGATAGAGGTATAGGCATCGCAAAAGAGGAAATAACTCATATCTTTAAAAAATTTTACCGGATAGAGAATCAGTACAACCAGCATGGCAGTGCAGGTCTGGGACTGGCATTTTGCCAGGAACTGGTTAATTTTATGGAAGGCGAAATAACCGTTAACTCAAAAATACACGAAGGTTCGGAGTTTGTAGTTACACTACCCTATGAAACTGCTGAATAAACATGATCAATAAAACTATGGACAAGGAAATAAAAATAGCGCTGGTTGAAGATGACGAGAACCTGCGTTTTTTGGTGGGCGAGCGCCTGCTGTCGGAGGGGTACAAGGTTTTGGAAGCCGACAACGGCGATGATGCCGAAGGCATGATACTGGCCGAGCAACCGCATATCGTACTGCTGGACTGGATGCTGCCGGGCAAACAGGGCGCCGATGTTTGCAGCTCTATACGCGAAAAAGGCTTCGATCAACTGGTGATCATGATGACCGCCAAAGCGCAGGATGTGGATAAGATAGAAGCCTACAATTTCGGCGTATCGGACTATATCACCAAACCATTCAATATGGATGTGCTGGTGGCTATGATCGATAACAAGATCAAATTTTCGCTGAACAGTGATAAATCCGAATCGTACAAATTTGCCAATATGGAGCACCATCCTAATATGCACCTGCTGATCAGGGATGGCAAAAAGGTTGAATTGACCATATTGGAAAACCGCATTTTACTTTACTTCCTGAAGAACAAAAATAAGGTGATCAACCGAGAGGAGCTGATGATGGAAGTCTGGGGGTATAATGCCGATGTGAATACGCGTACGCTGGATATGCACATCGTCAGGCTCCGCAAAAAGATAGAGAATAATCCCGATTCGCCGCAATACCTGCAAACTGTGAGGGGGATAGGATATAAATTTGTTTATGAATAAAGAGATCCGAGGTCTGATGTCAGAAGTCTGATCTTAGTTTTTACGGTGGATAACGGATAAAATAAAATCCCCGAAAAACGATTTCTGCCCGATTTGCCGATAATCATATTTATCAAAAGCTGCCTGTATTCCGGGTAGTTTTTTTGCTTCAATGCCGCAGATCATTCTAAAGAATACAAACATCGATTTCAACAGTATGCGCTGCCACCATTTACCTGTGAGTTGAAAATCCGTATTCAGCCAAAGCCCATTTGGCTTTAACGCCTGATGGATATTGGCGAATATTTGCTTGAAATTCTCTTCAATAAAATTGTCGAATAAAAAGGGGGTGATAACGACATCATAGTCGTTTTGTAAAATGACGTTTTCTACTGCAGCACAGATGAAATCCACCTCATTGTTACCTGCATTCCGTTTTTTCGATAACGCCATCATTCTGGGTGCGACCTCGGCATAGGTTATTTTTTGCCCTGATGGATGAACTTTAGCTATCTCCTCCAGTATCCATCCCGTTCCGCCGCCAACGATGAGTATCTTGCTGTTTTTCGGAATGAACGGCAATAAATAAACCTGCGCCCGGACCAGGGCCCTGCCGTAGATCAGTCTTGATACCGGGTCATAAAACCATGCTGAATTGTTGTAGTTGGCGGCCATAAAGGTATAAGCGGTAAATTAAAGGATTGTTACTATATTTAATGCAGCCATCTCAAAAAACTGATCATGAAAGCCTCTTTTGCACACGCGGCGACTACGCTGTTTTTATTGTTAACCTCCATTGTTGTTTACGCTAAAGACATTAAACCCGATTCCGACAAATATAGCCGGCAGGAAGTAATGATACCGATGCGCGACGGGGTGAAACTGCACGCGGTGATCTTTACGCCAAAAAATCAAACAGAAAAACTGCCTTTCCTGATGTTACGGACGCCATACGGGGTAAACAAATACCGGAGTCCCGAGAAAATGGCCTACGTGAAAGACATGGCCGGGGATGGGTACATATTTGTTTTTGAAGATATACGGGGGCGTTATTTATCAGAAGGTAAATATGAGATGTCGCGTATGAGCCGGGATAAAAAGGATCCGAAGGCCATTGATGAAGCAAGCGATACTTATGATACAGTTGACTGGCTGCTGAAAAATATACCCGATAATAATGGAAAGGCGGGCGAATACGGTATTTCTTATGATGGCTGGACTTCAATTATTGCCGCAAGCGATCCGCATCCGGCTATGGTTGCGGTATCCGAGCAGGCCACACCATCTGATATGTTTATGAATGACGACCTGCACCACAACGGCGCTTTCCGGTTGAGCTACGCTTTTGAGTATGCTTTTATGGAGGAGATATCCAAAACGGATTCGCTTTTCCAGTTCAAGAATTATGACACCTATGATTGGTACCTTAAGCTGGGGCCTTTGTCTAACATAAACAACAAGTATATGCACGGTAAACTGCCCAGCTGGAATTCTTATGTTGCGCACCCAAATTATGATGATTTTTGGAAAAGACAATCGCTGCACTCCCGGTTGGATTCGCCGCGTATTGCCATACAGCATGTAAGCGGCTGGTGGGACCAGGAAGATATGGTGGGCCCTCAGGATGCTTACAAATACCTGGAGAAGAATGACGGGCACAATCGCAACTTTATTGTGATGGGGCCCTGGCGGCATGGCGGCTGGGCCGGCGGCGATGGCAGCAGTCTTGGGAATGTTAAGTTTGACGGACAGGCGACCGGTACTTATTTCCGAAAAGAGATACAGGCCAAATGGTTTGCCTGGTACCTGAAGGGCAAAGGCGATGGCAATTTTGCCGAAGCGATCTCGTTCCAAACAGGATCCAACCAATGGAAAAATTATAGCAAATGGCCGCCGAAGGAATCAAAGATTAGAAACATCTATCTCCATTCTAACGGAAAATTGACATTTGATGCACCAACTGCGGCCGAAAACAAAGCGTTTGACAGCTATGTTTCTGATCCGGCGAAACCTGTTCCGTACCGTGCCCGGCCGGTGGAGGAAACCTACGGGCCAGGGTCCCGGTGGTATTTCTGGCTGACCGAAGATCAGCGCTTTGTGCAGAACCGCCCTGATGTTTTAAGCTGGGAAACGGATACTTTGACGCAGGACGTTACGGTTACCGGTAACCTGCTCGCCAAAATTTATGCGGCTACCTCAGGTACTGATGCCGATTGGGTAGTAAAGCTGATCGACGTGTATCCGCAGGAGTATAAAAAAGAACTCAAAATGTCGCGATATGAGTTGATGATCGCTGCTGATGTATTTCGCGGCAGGTTCAGAAAAAGTTTTGAGCACCCGGAACCAATGACACCCAATAAGGCGGAGCTTTATACCATTGACCTGCACGGTATAGATCATGTGTTCAAAAAGGGCCATAAGATCATGGTGCAGGTGCAGAGTACCTGGTTCCCGATCATCGACCGTAACCCGCAGAAATATGTGCCAAATATTTTTAAGGCGAAGGAAAGCGATTATCAAAAAGCGACAGAAATGATCTATCATTCGGCGGGCGCGGCATCGTGCATTAGTTTGCCGGTGGTCGAGTGAGATTGCCCCATCGGGGCAATAGTTCGGTAGAAAAATCAATATATTTGTTTGCCCCGTAGGGGCAAAACCTTGTCCAATAATATGTCCAACACCTATACCCAAATACATATTCTATGCGTTTTTGCGGTGAAATTCCGACAATCTGTTATTCAACCAGTCTGGAAGGATAGATTACATCAATATATTATCGCCATTGTGCGTAATAACGGGCATAAAGTTATTTCCATAAACAATATGCCTGATCATTTGCATCTTTTCTTTGGATTTCGGCCTGATCAATCCCTTTCCGACTTAATGCGAATGGTAAAAGGAGAATCATCGGAATGGATAAATAAAGAGAGATTTACACCGTCAATATTCAGATGGCAGGAAGGCTATGGTGCTTTCTCTTATTCCCGTTCACAAATTAAGGTTGTTGCAGAATATATTGAAAATCAGGAGAAACATCACCGGAAAAAGACATTCCTGGAAGAATACCAGCAATTTTTGGATCAATTTGAAGTGGAGTACGACGAACGATATATTTTCAAGCCGCTCGAATATGTATTGCCCCTACAGGGCAAAAATTCAACTTTTCAATATTCTCTACCGAACTATTGCCTCTACGAGGCAGGATTTAGCATGCTATACAATTTATGAGATCAGTCTAAATCCCAAAACGAACAAATACTGCAATATTAATACGCCATCTAAAAAAAAGAAATAATAATACTCGTTCTTCTCCCATTTGGAGCGGAAGATGAGCCAGCCGGTGAGGATGATGCTGAGCGTTAAAGCAAAGAAATCGGTGCTGAAGCCATGGTTTCGGAATAAAAACAACAGCACCAAATAACCGGCGAGCAGCAACTGGCAAAACAGGTAGGCATTCTTTTCGCCCCAGGCTACGGGAATAGTTTTAAGACCAAACTGTTTGTCCTCGAACAAGTCGCGGATGTCAAATGGTATGGCAACGGCGGCTATGAACAGGAACCTTTTGGCGATCAGAATGGTGGTATCCCGCAAGGAAATTGTGGCCAGGTGGTTTGCCTGTGCTTCCAGTACCGGCAGCAGAACGATGCTCATGGTCCACACCAGCGTGATCAGGATCAACTTTAAGCCAGGGATATTACGGAGGCCGAATTTTTTATCGCCCATAGCAAATAACGGCAGTCCATAAGCGAATGATAAGATCGCCAGGAAGATCAGCAGCAGTTTGGACGAAAATGATACCAAAAAGAACAACGGCGCCAGCGACAGGATGGAAACAATAGTCAGCGTCACCATCAGCCGGTAATGAGCGAAGAACCATCTGATCCGGTTATGAAGCGACCTGTCGGGATGCGGCGGTTTTGTTATTAGAATGCAAAAATTGTAGATTCCAATTGTCGAAGCAAATAGCAAGGCTAAAACCGGGTATATAGGCTTCGAACCGATCAAATAAAATGTCAGCAATCCCTGCGCGACGGCACATAAACCCATGAAAATATTACTGAAAAGCAAAAGGTCAAGCGCGGACAGTAAGATTTTCCTCATCGATGAATGAAAAACGCCCTTACCGCCATAGTTAGACCTGTTTTTGCAGGGATGGATCGGCGGAGGCTTTCAGCTCAAATATCGTGATCTCGGGCAATATTCCAAGCCTGCCGGGGTAGCCTAAAAAGCCATAGCCAACATTCACATACAATTGCTGCTCGCCCTCACGGTAAAGGCCGGCCCATTCATTGTAAATGTATTTGATCGGGCTCCATTGAAAGTGTTCGGTGCGTACGCCAAACTGCATGCCGTGGGTGTGGCCCGAAAACATCACATCGATCTGCGGGTGTTGCAATACTTCGGCCCGCCAGTGCGAGGGGTCGTGTGACAGCAACAGTTTTACTGGAAGGTCATTGGTGTCCTTCATGGCCAGGTCCAGCCTGCCGCGGTTCAGGAAGCTGTTGATCACGCCCCAGTTCTCAACGCCAAGGATGCCTATTTCTTCGCCGTTAATTTTCAACCTGCGGTTCTCATTTCTCAACAGGTCCCAGCCCATGTTCTTGTGCGTCGCTACTATCTGCTCAAAATTTGTTTTTTTATGGTCTTCACCTGTCCAATCAATATAATCGCCATAATCATGATTGCCCAGTGAAGAAAATACGCCTAGCGGGGCTTTCACTTTACTAAAAACGTCCTGGTAATCGCGCATCTCGTTAGCTCTTGAATTAACCAGGTCGCCGGTAAAGAAGATCAGGTCTGGCTTTTCCTTTAGCAACATTTCGACACCACCCGTAACGGCTTTTTTGTTATAAAAACTGCCCGAGTGGATATCCGATATCTGTCCCAGTTTCAAACCATCGAAGGCTTTGGGGAGGTTTGGCAGGTAAAGCACGCGCCGCTTCACCCGGTAATCGTATACGCCAGATACCATGCCGCCGATCATCCCGCCTAACGGTATTGCGGCTGCCAGCAGGCCTGCCTTCATTAAAAAATCGGAACGGGGAATGGCATTTGCGGAGGGCGCCGTTTCTTGCGAAGCCGATTCGGTTTGAACTTTTTTCTTCCGTTTGATCCATCGTCGCAGATCGTCTGCCAGCATAAAAGGCAGGAAGAATAATTTTGTCGACATGATCAGAAAAAATATCAGCAAAAATGCCGAGCGAAAGGACAATCCCGTATGTGCAAATACGCTGATAAACAATCCCCCCGTCACCAGAAAAGAAAGTGACCAATAGATAACACCAAAGGCTTTTCTATGCGAAAATTTCCATTTCCTAAGCGCCACGCGCAACCCTTTTATGAGATATAAGTCGACTGTCAGCATTATGCAGCCAACCAGTACTATAGTAAAAGCTTCTTTTATCATGCTAGGGCAGCAAATTAATAGCGGTCGTCGTCGATATCCAGGTCATCTTCATCGGGTTCGAGGTTGAACAGGCTGTTGAACATGTCCGAAAAGGCAAAGCCATTATCGAGGAAACCTTTGTTGAGTTGAGAAAATTCTGCCAGGCCGTGTAACACGAATTCCATTAACAGCAGTTGTTGATTGGCCGTAAGACTCGGATGCAGTTTTTTGACCAGTTCTTTGAGTCCGGCAACCGAATTAAGGCCCTTTTTATAGGCATCAAATGGCAGGTTATCATTTAGAAGGACGGTATTGCTATCGCCGAACCAATTGATGATCTCGGCATATGGGTTGGGCGCTTTGGATTTTTTAACCTTCTCCGGGTCAGGAAAAAACTGCAGCATCAATGAGCGCACAGCTTTGCCGATCAGCATATTGGCTACTTTGGCGGGGCCTTCCAACTCACCTTCGTAAACGAGTTCAATCTTGCCGGTTACGGCAGGAATTACGCCTAAAAAATCTGTTATCCGGACGAAGGTCGATGACTCTTTGTTGAGGATCATACGCCTTTCGGCATTGCTCACCAGGTTCTCATAGGCCGATATGGTTAGCCTCGCCGAAACGCCTGATTTTTTGTCGACATATTCTGAATTGCGCGCTTCAAAAGCGATCTGCTCGATCAGGTCCTTCACCAACCCATCTATTTCGATTGCCGATTTTTGTTCGGGCGAAAGCAAGGCCTCTTGCTGTGTTATTTTGCGCGACACTTCTATCGATCGCGGATAATGCGTTAATATCTGGCTTTCGATACGGTCCTTCAACGGCGTTACGATCGAACCTCGATTGGTATAATCTTCCGGGTTAGCGGTAAATACAAATTGCAGATCGAGGGGCAGGCGCAGCTTAAAACCGCGTATCTGGATATCTTTTTCCTGTAAAATGTTGAATAGCGATACCTGTATACGCGCCTGCAGGTCAGGCAATTCATTGATCACAAATATGCCGCGGTGCGCACGGGGTATCAGGCCGAAGTGTATAACCCGTTCATCCGAATAATGCAGCTTCATCGTAGCAGCTTTAATGGGGTCCACATCGCCTATTAGGTCGGCAACTGTCACGTCAGGTGTAGCCAGCTTTTCAGTATATCGTTCCGACCGGTGTAGCCAGGCTATCGGCGTATCATCGCCTTTTTCGGCTATTTCATTGCGCCCGAACCATGATATCGGGTTCAGCGGGTCGTCACACATTTCAGAACCTTCGATGTAAGGTATATATTCGTCCAGCAGGTCTACCATCAGCCGGGCAATACGTGTTTTGGCTTGCCCGCGCAAACCCAAAAGCAAAATATTATGCTTTGATAGAATGGCCGTTTGCAGATCAGGAATAACCGTATCCTCAAAGCCTATAATTCCCTCAAACCCGCCTTCCTGCTGTTTCAATTGTACGATCAGGTTTTGCCGTAACTCTTCTTTCACGGACCTGCTTTTGTAGCCCGACTTTTTTAATTCGCCTAAAGTTTTTATATCTGTTTTATTAGTCATTGGTCAATGGTCAATAGTGAATCAGCGAACAGTTCGCCTTCTGTTCCTGATGTAATCTTCAAAAATATATTCGCCCAGACCGTTCAGCGAGCTGTAAAAAGCCTTGCCGCCGTTGGTCTCGGTAAACTTGCGCACAAACTGCTGCAGGTAAGGATCCTTGGCGATCATAAACGTGGTGATGGGTATTTTTAGCCGCTTGCATTGTGCCGCCATGTTCAGCGTTTTGTTAACCACTTTGCGGTCAAGACCGATGCTGTTTTTATAATATTTGGTACCTTCCTTCAGGCAAGTCGGCTTACCGTCGGTGATCATAAATATCTGCTTGTTGTGCGTCTTACGGCGGCGAAGCAGATCGGTAGCCAGTTCGAGCCCGGCATAAGTATTGGTATGATAGGGGCCAACCTGCAAATAGGGCAGGTCCTTTAAAGCTATGGGCCAGGCGTCATTGCCGAAAACCACGATGTCTAAAGTGTCTTTTGGATATTTGGTGCGGATCAGTTCCGCCAGGGCCATCGCCACTTTTTTTGCGGGTGTGATGCGGTCCTCGCCGTAGAGGATCATCGAGTGCGATATATCGATCATTAGTACGGTAGAGGTAAGTGTTTTATAGTCCATTTCCTCCACCTCCAGGTCGCGCTCAGTCATCATAAAATCGTTGATGCCGTGGTTGATCTGCGCGTTGTGGATGGATTGCGTAATATCGATCTGGTCCAAACTGTCGCCAAATTCGTACTCGCGCCGTTCAGCATTTTTTTCTTCACCCTGGCCCGAATAGGGCGACTGGTGGTTGCCCTTGCCCGATTTTTTCAACTTACCGAAGATCTCCTCCAGCGCCGATTGCCTGATGCTCTGTTCTGTCTTAGCGGTGATCTTGAATTCACCGGATTGATTATCCTCATCCAAATAACCCTTTTGCTTCAGGTCGTCGATGAAGTTACCCATGCCGTATTCGTCATTGGTAACATTATATTGCTTATCCAACTCGTTCATCCAGGCCAAAGCTTCGCCAGCATCGCCCGAGGTGTAGTTAAGCAATTCAAGAAATAATTTCAGTAATTCGTCAAACCCGCCTTTGGGTAATTGTTTCGGAGTAAACTTCGAGAACCCGTAACCACGCATGCATTATCCTTTCAGTTATAAAGGTAACGGTTATTTTCTTTTAAAAGTTTTGGAGAACCTACTTAGACTGAAATGTTAGGAAAATATGACATTTCAGTTTGCAGTGGGCGGTTTTCAGTTTGCAGTTGTCGTGCCAACTGCCCACAGGCAACTGCGAACTATTACGATAGTGCTAATAGTGTCCGGATGTTATCATCGTACGGTGGGTTTGCTCCGCGTTTGCCGGCTACAAATGCTCCGACCGTGCAGGCGTTGTCCACAACATGCTGCATCGGCTGCCCCGCCAATAGCCCCGCAATAAACGTGGCCAGGAAGGAGTCACCTGCGCCAACGGTGTCACCAACCTCTACCGAACAACCCGGACTTTCGTAAAATCCATGGTCGTGCCAAACGATGGCGCCATGCTCGCCGCGGGTTACGCAAATGGTATTGCAATGAAATTTTGATCTGAACTCATTGATCTGGTCCCGCAGGTCGTGCGTACTTCCGCCGATCAAGAGTTTGGCTTCGTCCTCATTCATCTTCACCACATCAGCCCTCGCGGTGAGCGTTTCGATGGTCGATAAGGTATAATGCGGCGCCCGCAAATTCACGTCAAATATTTTTAATGCGTTAGTTTCGTTCAGTAAATTCAGCAAGGTGTCGCGCGTGGTTTCTTCCCGGCAAGCCAGGCTTCCGAATACGATGGCAGAGGCATCCCCTGCGCTTTGCGTTAAGGTACTATCAGTTTGTATATTATCCCAGGAAACCGGTTCTGGTATAATATAAGTCGCGTGCTGGTCCGCATCCAGTTCAACCGTCACTTCGCAGGTGGGCAGTTGCGGATCGCGCTGGATCAGATCTGAATAAAGATCATTACGCTTCAGGTACTCAACCAGTTCATCACCGGCGTCATCTTCGCCAACGCGGGTTGCAAAGGCAACGGCTACGCGTTGCTGCATCAGGTGCATAGCCACATTCATAGGAGCGCCGCCCGGTTTTTTTCCGTCGTCAAAAGTATCCCAAAGTATTTCGCCGAAGCATAAAACTGGTTTCATGAGCTGAAAGTTGAAGAGCCAAAGCTAAAAGGTTTTAATTGGAATATTGTTTAACTTTCAGCATGAAAAAAATAATACTTACCGGTTTGCTGATATTTTGCGCTTGCTTTTGCTTTTCCCAGGATAAGGACGCGGTCGTAAAAGTGCTCGACGATCAACGGATTGCCTGGAATAACGGTGATATCGAGGGGTTTATGCAAGGCTACTGGAAATCGGACTCACTGATGTTCATCGGCAAAACCGCGCCCGTTTATGGCTGGCAAAAAACGCTCGACCGTTACAAAAAAACCTATCGCGGCAAAGCAGGTATGGGGCAGCTTACTTTTGCCATCATACAGGTAAAAGTGCTCGATGGTAACAATGCCTTTGTTTTAGGCGGGTGGGCGCTTAAGCTGGAAAATGGTAAGACGCCGGGCGGCTATTTTACTTTATGGTTCCGCAAAATAGACGGAGAGTGGAAGATTGTATGTGATCATACTTCCTAAGGTTTGAGACGTTAGATATTTATAAATGCGCGAATGATTTGTAGGCTTCCCATTCTATATCATTGTCAGCATACATCTGTATTTTGTAATCTTTGAACTTATCTTTGAGGTCCTGATGTATTTTAGCGAAATTAATTCCGCCTCTCTTGGTGTAAGATAGGAATTCGATAAACTTTTGACCTTCCAAGCCTGTAATAATTGCCACAAGTGCACCATCACCGGTTTTAAGCAAGATATCGTTTAGTATATCTTCAATCTCGCTTTTTATCGCCATTGTAGTCTCATCATGGAATTCTACAGGTATAGCAATTCCCATTTTTATTGGGTAATCAGGATGGCCAATGGCATCTTTGTAGCCCATATTGATCCTTATAATAGTCGGATTAATCTTCTCTTCAATAATTGCCCAGCTTTCAGGATAGTCAGCAATGGGAAGATATTTCTTCTTTCTGAATAGGTTGAACATTTTATAAAGTATGGAGTATACTTTATAAAAATAGAAATATCCGCTAATAAACACAATCCATAATAGGGCTGATTTATGGTTTACATGAATTCACGTATTTTATAGTTAAATATTTGATTATCAAGTATTTAATCCCAAAATCCACGAAATTATGTAAACCATGTAAACCATGTTTTGCTTGCGACAGGATATTTACCTACAGCGGCTTACCTGCTGCCAACGCCCTGTCCGCCCATTTAACTGCCACCTTTTCGCGGTACTGCGCGTAATTTTCTTTCAAGGCCATTTTCAGCAGGCTGTCCACGCCGCCTTTAATCGCCAAATTATACAAGCTGGCAGCTTTGCGGGTTAAGGACGCATCCCAGGCGCGCAGGCTGAGTGAGTAAGAGCCGCTCAGGTACTTCATCCAATGCCAGTAGCCGGTGGGCATAAACAGGGTATCGCCATGCTCCAGGAAAACCTCTATGCCTTCCACGCCTTCCAATGCCGGGAATTTTTTGGTGTCAGGATTCGCTACATCATAATCCTCCAGCGCGTAAGTAGCATTGGGTAGGCAGTATAAACGCCGTTTCCATTTATTTTCAAACAGGATCACGTGCTTACGCCCATGGAAATGGGTATGAAAAATATGCGGCAGGTCGATGTCGTAATGCAGGAATGTAACCGAATTTGACCCGCCGAAAAACATGGCCGGCATGCTTTCGATAAAGCCGCCCATCAGGTCTTTGGGTATCACGATGTCATTGAGCAATTGCGGCGCCAGCTTGAAAATATTAAAGAAGAAGATGCGCAATTCGGTCGGCTGCGACATGATCAGGTCGATATAATCGTTGAAGGGCATTTCTGCCGCTTTTGCATTGATCGGTTTTGACGGGTCGGCCTTCGAATTGTCGTATAGCGGAACTACTTTATTGCCGACGATCTCTTTCAAATATTCGGGTGTCCATTTTTCACGCGCGGGCCAGTCTTTGGTCAGGCCCTTTATCACTAAGGGCCGTCGCGGCTTTAAATAGTTTTCAGCAAAGTCGGCAGGACTTATGGTATCAACGGTATCGATCGGATGGAGAATAAAACCCATAAAATAGTTTTTCAAGTAAACGGCTAAACATTGCCTCAACCGCAATGGGCCGAAGCCGCAAAGATAATGCTTTCAAATAATTAATCCGTGCCGGCAAAAATTGCCCTGAAGACAAAAAAGCCCGGTGGCAATTTGCTGCGCACCGGGCCTTTTTTGAGTTTGCAGTTGCCGGTTTGCAGTGGGCAGTATTTGCTACCACCGATAACTGCCAACTGGAAACCTCCAACTGCTAACTGGTCAGTTTGGTATCAATACGGTATTTACTACGTGTATAACCCCGTTGCTCTGGTTTACGTCAGCAATCGTTATCCACGACTGGCCGCCTTTTTCGTCAACCAGGTACAATTTTTCGCCTTTTTGCGTGGCCCATAATTTACCGCCTTGTACGGTGGTCAGTTCAGCTTTTCCGTTGCCTTCTTTTACTTTGGCCATCAGGTCAGCCGAACTCATGCGGCCCACTACCACGTGGTAGGTTAATATTTTAGTTAACGTGGCCTTGTTTTCTGGTTTAACCAGGTTGTCGACTGTGCCGGCGGACAATTTGTCAAAAGCCTCATTAGTTGGTGCGAACACGGTAAATGGTCCGGCGCCTTCCAAGGTTTCTACAAGGCCTGCTGCCTTTACTGCCGCAACCAGCGTAGTGTGGTCCTTTGAATTTACCGCGTTCTCGATAATGTTTTTGGTAGGATACATGGCTGCCCCGCCTACCATTTTGGTTTGAGCATAAGTTTTAGGCGCAAATGCTATAGCTGCTAAAGCAAACGCCGCGATGATGATTTTCTTCATTTCTTTAATTGATGTGTTTGTGGGAAGATACGGCGATGGTAACCGGGTGGATTTTGATGGTTGGCGTATTTCTAATAGCCACAGGTTGTAAGCTTTTTCAAACCGGAAGGAGAGCAAGTTCGTACATACGCGCTTCGCGTAGGTATCAGAAAAACAGCTCAGAAGCGATATGATCGGCGTATAGTTTGCCTTTTTGGGTAAGGTAAATGATTTGATTTTCTTGCCGGAGCCAATCCCGCTCAAAGGAGCCGGTCGCCGATTTTAATAAAATATCAGATGCACCAGCCGCGATGTTATTCAGCTTGCTCAATTCAAGTCCCCACATGGTGCGCAGCGAGGTCATAATATATTCGTTCAGGCGGTCGCTTTCGGATAAAACCTCCTTTTCGGACGGGATAATACTTGTGGTCAGACTATGAATGTATTTCGCGTTATTGGCAATATTCCATTGGCGGGTTTCACCATTGTAAGAATGCGCAGACGGGCCGATGCCGAGATATTTCACCCCTTTCCAGTAATTGGTATTGTGCCGCGAGTAAAGGCCGGGCTTGCAAAAATTGGAGATCTCGTAATGCTCAAAACCATGCGATGCCATCGCGTCCATCAATTGGATAAATTGTTCGGCGCTTTGTTCCTCGTTCATCGGCGGTTGGTTTTTCTTTTTGATGAAAGCGGCCAAAGCTGTGCGTGGTTCTACGGTCATGGAATAGGCGGAAATATGCGGCACCTGGAGGTCAAATACTTTATCCAAATTGGTTTTCCATTTCTGATCCGTGAGCAGGGGATAGCCATAGATCAGGTCGACCGTGATATTATCAAACCCTGCATCCTCTGCTCTTTTCACGGAGCTATCGGCTTCTGCCGACCGATGCGCTCGGTTCATCCAAATCAAATCGTCGTCAAAAAAACTTTGTATCCCAATACTGAAACGGTTTATGGGCGTTTGCCGTAGCGCTTTTATTTTATCATGATCCAGGTCATCCGGGTTAGCTTCGAGTGTGATTTCCGCTCCGGTAGCTACAGTATGGATAGTTGTGATCGTATCAATAATGGTGTTTAGTTCCTCACCGCTTAATAACGATGGCGTGCCACCGCCAAAATAAATAGTTTCGATGGTTTCCCCGCCCAGATATGCCTTTTGCAGTTTTATTTCGCGGAGCAATGCCCCAATAAGTTCGTCCTTATAGGTCAGCGAAGTGCTGAAATGAAAATCGCAGTAGTGGCAGGCTTGTTTGCAGAAAGGTATATGAATATAAATGCCGGCCATCGGGGCAAAGGTATTGATATTAGTCGCATCAATTTATTTGATGTCATAAATTCACCGAGGCTCACTCAGCAAACCAAGACCCTTCTCCCAACGATAAAAACCCGCACCGACCGCCGCCGCCACGATCAATTCAAAGGCAGCTTTTTCGTTCCCGGTTTTTTCAACGACTTTTTTTACCTGCTCATCTGTAACCATATAGGCAGCTTCACCAATTTGCCGGGCCAAGTCGTCATAAGCTGATTCTGCGACGGCAGGGCCATCTGCTGCCCGCTTTGCCATTGCCTGGCGAAGCGCGCTACCGGTCAATCCCTGTCCTTCGAGAACTCGTTTTTGTAATACTTCGGCCAGGGCCTGATGGTTGGGCTGGCCTTGCATTTTGCTTTTACCAAATACATAACCCTGCTTCAGCATTCGGGGTGCCGCGCGGAAAAAATCGCCGTCACCAGGAATGTCGAAATCCAAAGCGTTTGCCAGGCGAACGGTAATGCTGAACAGGGTAACAACCGCCATTGCATCCTCCACATCCTGCCGTGAGAGCCCGCTATGGAATAAAGTACGGACATGCTCCGCGGTGAGTTCATCGGGTATTTTAGACAGTATTTCCAGGAAAGCGAGGATGGTTTCTAATTTCGAAGGTAATTTTGCCTGCCGGAAACCTTCAAGGGATGCGTCCACCAGTGTTTTCTCCAGAACCAGTGAAGCGATTGCGCTATGCGCCTTGATACAAAACGTGCACGAATTCCATTCGGCGGTCATGGCCGCGAAAAGTTCCCGCTCCCCCACGGACCAGCCGCTGTCCCCACGCATTGCAGCCTGCGTCCAGGCAGCCATCGGCTTACCATAAAAGTCCTCGTGATACATCACGATCCGCGCCGCGTCGGGCAGCCGCATTCCCGATACCATGGAAATAAACCTGATCAAAAGAGCATGGAAGAAACCATCTCCTTTTTCTACCTGAATAAGACGCATACGATTCGTTTTTTATTTGAGCTCAGTTTTAGGATTTTTAATTATTACAAATTAAAGGTAAATTGTTAATCAGGGTGAAGATTGTAAAAATCGGAAGTGCTAATCTTTGTAGAAAATCCTGCCAAATTCATTTTCTGATTTTGCAAACTTCAGCGGAGAAAATCCGGTGAAGCGATTAAACTCTTTAATGAAATGAGCCCGGTCGTAAAAATAATCATATATGTCTTCTTTTACACCTTCTTTGAAGAAACCAGCCCCGGGGTTCTTTGCCCATTGTTTATAAATTTGATTGAAACGAATTATCGAAGATAGATTTTTCGGGCTTACGCCAACTTTCTCTATGAACTTCTCATATAACCACCGGCTGCTATAGCCCGTTTTTCGTTCCAATGCCGCCACGGTTACCATACCTTTGGAATTTTCTATCTGGCCAATGCAATAGTCGAGGATCTGATCGGGATGCGATTTTGCAAGCAGCCGGACAAGATAAACCTGGATAAGGTGAATTTTCCTGTCAATGATTTCGGTACCAGCTATTATTTCCTGCATCGCCCTGGCTGATTTACCCATAATTTCTTCCAGCAGAAAAAGTTTGTTTTTCAACTCGGACTGGCGAAGTTGAAATATGCGATACGCGCCTAAAGGCGAGAACTCTATTCCAATATTTCCATGAGGCGCATCATACTCGACATCTACAATGGCCGGAATATCCTGTACGCCGATCAAAGTAATTTGGGATTCTTTAGATAGATGAAAATAATCTTTGTTCTTACCAGAAACGCCGTTGCGAAAAGGAATAGTCAGCTTGGCCATTCCGTTTGGGACAATCAGTTTCATGTCTTCTGCCGGTGCGCGGCCGCTGCTTTCAAAAAGCCACATTTTATTAATGATCCCCTTGAGTTGGGGCAATGGCTCGATGTGTTGAAGTCGCATTTGCATTTCTTCGGATGATTTTATACGCAGTTGCGGTATTACAAATGTAATAATTAGGATAATCCGTGACTTCGTTATTTGGTTATTACAGCTCTGCTATATTAAACATTTCGGAATTGGTTAAAATAGGCCCGAAAGCCGATTTCTTTGAAATTGATTTTTTTCACTTCAAGGCAACCATTCCATAAACGCTTCCGTGTCAATTAAATATATATTGCTGTTTACGAGCAATTTAAAAGAAAGGAGGGCTATGGACAAAAAGCATCGCTAGATCAAATCTCCCGTATCACATCTGAATAATTTATACACCTTAAATTATGAACACCAATGAAAAATTTAATCAAGATCAAAACTCTGCTGGCAGGGCTTTCAATGATTCTCTGTTTTAATGCATGCAAGAAAGAGCTTAACACGGGTAAGGCGCTCAATATTAATCAATCAAACCTGGCGGGTCCGACCATTGACGTGAGCCAGGTAAATCTTGTCGCGGATACAGATGGCTTTGGCGCCGCCCGGATCGATACGAATTTGGCCAACGCCTGGGGCCTCGCCGCAGTGCCAAACGGACCGATATGGATATCGGCGAATCATACAGGGCTTAGTGTAATTTATGATAATATGGGCCTGGAAAAAAGGCCACCGGTTACTATTCCTGCTGCTATGTCCGGCCAGGCAGGTGCGCCGGATGGCGTAGTATTTAACAATACCGCGGATTTTGGCGGAAATAAATTCATCTTCGCCAGCGAGGACGGCATTATCACTGCATGGAAGTCGGGTAATTCAGCTGTTAAGGTTGCCGCCGGACCTTCAGCAAATACGGTATATAAGGGAATTGCAATGGCGATGTGTAATACATCTAATTTCCTTTTCTTAACAGATTTTAAAGGAGGGAAAATTGATGTTTTTGACAAAAATTTCAATTATGTCGCAAACAACGGCTTTCATGACCCTAATATCCCGGCCGGGTTTGCACCCTTCAACGTAGTCAATATCGACGGAAAGCTATTTGTTACCTACGCAAAGCAGAAGGGGCCGGACAATATGGATGACCAAAAAGGACCCGGCAACGGCTATGTCGATATTTATGATCCAAACGGAACCTTGATGAAACGCTTTGCTTCGCAAGGCGCGCTTAATTCGCCGTGGGGTATAGCGGTAGCGCCTGCGGGATTTGCGGACGATAAGGGAGCGATTCTTGTCGGCAACTTTGGCGACGGCCATATCAGTATTTTTGATATGGATGGCGATTTTAAGGGCCAGTTGGAAAAAAACGGACAAGCCCTGTCAATTGATGGCTTGTGGGCCATTGATTTCCTGCAAAATAGTAATGCACACAGCCCCTTGTATTTTACAGCCGGGCCCGATGATGAATCGCATGGCCTTTTCGGTTATTTGCAAAAACATTAATCAGGATAGCGCAACCCGTTTTACAACCCAACCTGCTTTTCTCGGATAACCGGGTTGGGTTATTTTCTTTTAAATAGATCAATAAAAAATGCTTTTATTAAACATAAACAACTAAAAATAATAAGGTAAATTTGCAGCGTTTATTTATTATCGGTGTATCCCTATGCGCTTTATTGCTTTCTGCATCATGTTTTTTTTGGCCATTTCACTAAAAACATACGCGCAACAGGACACCGCGGCCTCTCAAACCGGTGATACTTCGGTAAACAGTCAGCAAAAACAGCATTTACCCTTTCTCGATTCCGTGGCCCAGGCCATGCAGATGCAGCAGCAGGCGGCACAGGATTCTATGACGTCCGTGTATATCCGTCCCGCTGATCCCCTTCGCGAAGACCAATTGGTCGATTCAATCCTCAAGCATGATTTATATACCGGTACCAATTACCTGGATATACATACCAAGTCGGCCAGCCGGCTGAAAGAGGGCAGCAGTCGCCCTTCTCGCGACAGGTGGGTGCTGGTGATTATCATCGGTCTGCTGCTTTATACTGCGGTGCTCAACCGGTTGATGAGCAAAGATGTCGAAAGCGTATGGTCGTCATTTTACAGTAAACGGGTACTAAGCCAGGTTAGCAAGGAGGACAGCATGATCGGTTCATGGACATTTATCGGGCTGTTCCTGCTTTTTGGCCTTACATTTGGTCTGTTTCTTTATCAGTTTTCTGCTTACCAGCATGTTTACTATACCATCAGCGGCTTCCCCCTTTTTATATCGCTTACGTTTATCATACTGGTACTTTTTGCGGTTAAATTCCTCCTCGTAAAATTCCTGGGGTTTGTATTCAATATCAATAAGGTGATCACCGAATATTTATCAGTGTCCTACCTTACTTATTTTAACATAGCGTTTGTCTTTTTGCCCGTCGCGGTATGTTTCAGCCTGCTTGCCGATGGCTTAATACCCTATGTGTTGTGGCTGGCCTACGGATTAATAGCGGCCATCTTCGTGTGGCAGTACCTCCGCGGCAGCGTCGAGATCATATCAAACATTCTATTTCATAAGTTTTATTTAATTGTGTATCTTTGTGCCCTCGAAATTTGCCCCGTTTTGATATTGATCAAGGCGCTGAAAATATAGGATTTAGGTTTTTATACGATTTGTATTTTGGAAGATAGAAAGAAAAAGGTTAAAAGCATACTGGTTACCTTACCAAAGCCTGAGAATGACAAAAACCCATATGCCGAACTGGCAAAAAAACACAACCTGAAGATCGATTTCAGGTCGTTCATTCACGTAGAAGGTGTGCCGGCTAAAGACTTCAGAAAAGAAAAGATCAGCCTTTCCGATTTTTCAGCCGTGATCTTTACGAGCCGCAATTCAGCCGATCATTTCTTCCGCATCTGCGAGGAAATGCGTTTCGAAGTGCCTATCGATATGAAGTATTTCTGCCTTTCAGAAACCATCGCACTTTATCTTCAGAAATACATCCAATACCGCAAACGGAAAATATTTTTTGGCAAACAGACGGCTGCCGATCTGGCTGAAGTACTGAAAAAACACTCAAGCGAGAAATTTTTGTACCCATGTTCGGACGTAGCTGCTGAAGAAACACAGAAATTTTTATTGGATAATGGCTACAACTTTACCCCTGCGGTGATATTCCGAACCGTATGCAGCGACCTGTCTGATCTTGCCGAGGTTTTCTACGATGTGATCGCCTTTTTCAGCCCCTCGAGCATCCAGTCGCTTTATAAGAACTTCCCTGATTTTAAGCAAAATAACACGCGCATAGCCGCCTTCGGCGCTACCACGCACAAAGCGGTACACGATGCCGGCCTTATACTCGATATTCCCGCTCCAACTCCCGGCGCCCCGTCAATGACCATGGCCATCGAACAATATGTGAAGATGGTAAACAAATAATCAATAGCATTTTATCAAGTTGTCCCGCAACTTTAAATTGTGAAAAGCCGTATAATGCCACAAGTTTATGCCCTTGCCGGAGCAAATACCTTAATTATAAGTTATTCCGTTTTTTTGCGGCAATAAACTATTAATTTATACTTTTGTCATATTAGGCAGCAAATTGTTTGCATAATAAAAAACATTTTTGTGTTTTGATTAATGTAATTTGATATATTAGTAGAGGTCATATTGCGTTAAATTAGATAACTGATTGATTTAAAAAATGAAGCAGATTTACTTTTTAATAGTTGTTTTGGCCGGGGGCCTATTGCTGTACGGATGTGGTCACGGTGGCGACAGAGGCGAATTGACCGGAATACCCCAACGATCTTTCAGAGCAGAAGTACCTTATGGTATGGTTTACATACCCGCAGGAACATTCATGATGGGGCAAACAGATCAGGATGTAACCTTTTCTCAGCTATCGCAGACCAAGCAAGTTACCGTAGCGCCTTTCTTTATGGACGAGACGGAAGTCTCCAACTCTGAATACAAGCAATTTGTACAGTGGGTTCGTGATTCCATCGCTATAACCAACTACCTGAACGATCCTAAATACTTTATCGCCCCTCAAAAAGGCGCTAACGCCAACCAGGCTCCGGGCGGAAAAAAATATATCAACTGGGCATACGTAAAACATTACCCGCTTTCTTTCTACAGTGCCAAAGGCAACAAAGCCAACGCAACCAATATCAAGAAGCTGCAGGGTATGTATTACCAGGGCGATGACAAGATATATGACCGCAACGAACTGGATGTTCGCCTGTTAAAATACAACTACTCAATACTGGATGAGCGTATGGCTGCCGATTACCGCGGCGATAAAACCAAAAAACGTTCGGACTTTGTGGTGCATGATACAGTGCAAGTCTATCCGGATACACTGGTGTGGTTAAGTGATTTCTCCTATTCGGCAAACGAACCGATGGTAGAGGGCTATTATTCTCACCCCGCTTACCGTAACTACCCGGTTGTGGGTGTTACCTGGCGGCAGGCCCGGGCGTTCAATGTATGGCGCACGCGTTATAACGACAATTACAAATACTCGCATAATTTACCTGTTCGCTCGGCATATTCGCTGCCAACTGAAGCAGAATTTGAATACGCGGCCCGCGGCGGCAGGATAGGAACTGATTACCCGTGGGGAGGCCCTTATATCAAGAATGCCAAGGGATGCCTGATGGCGAACTTTAAACCCGGGCGCGGTAACTACAGCGATGATGGCGGAGCGTACACAGTAAACGTACGTTCATATTACCCCAATGATTACGGCTTATACAATATGGCCGGCAACGTTGCCGAATGGACCAAGGATGCTTTCGATGAGTCTGCGTCAACCTTTACGCACGACCTGGCGCCGGCTATAAGCTATGAAGCTAAACCTAACGATCCTATCGTGCTAAAACGCAAAGTGGTGAGAGGCGGATCATGGAAAGATGTAGGATATTTCCTGCAAAATTCAACCCGCACCTTTGAATACCAGGATACTGCAAAGTCATACATCGGCTTCCGTTGCGTGACCCATTACCAGGGCCGGGATATCAAAGACAAGCACTAAAAAAATATTTTAGAATTCACCAAATATTATTCTTATTATTATTTTATTTTTTCAAAAAACATGGAAGGCAAGAAAAAACCTTACGGAATTACCAATATCGTATCTTGGGGCGCCACGGTCGTTATTATCGGGTTATTATTTAAGATACAGCACTGGCCTTACGGCACGGTTTTCATCACAGCAGGTCTTACCACCGAGGCCGCATTGTTTTTTCTTTTGGGCTTCCAGAGGGAAAAAGAAGAAGCCCATGTGGACTGGACCCGTGTTTACCCTGAACTAAGTGAGGATTTTAAAGGTGAATTACCTGAAATGTCCGCGCGCGACATAGGCGGCGGTTCATCCAGCACCGCAGCATTGGATAAAATGCTTGAGGATGCCAAGATAGGCCCCGAGCTGATCAGCAGTTTAGGTGAAGGTTTAAGAACATTTGGTGATAAGGTTGCTAATATATCTAAGGTATCTGACGCAGGCGCGGCTACTTCCGAATTCACTGCAAAATTGAAAGCTGCAAGTTCAAGCTATGATAATTTAAGCAGCGCTTTTGAAACGGCATCGGCAAGTATGACTGAATTGGCTAGCTCCAACGTAGATTCAAAAGCCTATAATGAACAGGTATCTAACCTGGCCAAAAACCTTTCGGCATTGAACGCGGTATACGAACTTGAATTGCAGGATTCAAGCACTCATTTAAAATCAATGAACAAATTTTACCATAACATGGCTGACACCATGCAGAACCTGAGCGAATCGATGGAAGATTCACAACAGTTTAAAGCTGAGGTTACGCGCCTGGCCAAGAACATCAGCTCGCTGAATTCTATTTATGGCAATATGTTATCGGCAATGAGTGCTCCGCGTGCTTAAACTAACTAAAACAAGACCCTAACTAATATATACAACTAAAAATGGCCGGCGGTAAAGAAACCCCCAGACAGCGAATGATAGGTATTCTGTACCTGGTGCTCTTAGGCTTAATCGCCCTGGATGTACCCGAAAATTTGCTGGACTCATTTAAAACGATAAGCGATAGCTTAACAGCTTCCAAAACAAATGTGAATACGGGTATTGATAATACTTTCACAGCATTTGAGAAAACCAAATTGATACAGGAACCTGAAAGAGCTAAGCTTCCATATGCGAACGCTCAAAAGGCCAAGCAATTAGCGAATAACCTGGATGCCTTTATCGAATCGCTGAAGAAGCAGATGGCCGATGAAACCGGTGGTTTTGAACCTGCGATCAATGATTATAAAGGACGCGAGAACCTGGATGAATCGGTGGACCTGATGGTTGACAGGCGAAAAAACGCTTATACTCTTCATAAGAAGATCGATTCAACGCGGAACGCGTTGATGAAGCTGATGGACCCAAAAGATACGGTTGGCATGAATTTGTCTCTAAGGACGGCCACCGCGCCCGACAGGGCAGGGTTCCCTCACAAAGATTGGGAACAAGCCAATTTTGGCGAAGGTATCCCGATGGGCGCAGCCATGACGGCGTTGATCAAAATACAATCGGATATTAAAAACTCCGAAAATGAAGTTGTAAAAAAGTTATTTGGCAAAGTGGACCAGGCACAAGTGAACCTTGACCAGTTTAACGCCGTGGCGGTGGCTCCATCAAGTTACGTGCTTGCCGGTCAGCCTTATACTGCGCAGGTGTTTTTGACAGCATCTGATTCGAGATCGACCCCTGATATTACTGTAGATGGCCAAAAACTGCAAACATCAGCAGGTAAGGGGCAGTATAGTGTCGTTAGCGGCGAAGGTATACATACCTGGGAAGGCACCATTGTAGTAAAACAAACTGATGGTAGTTTGAAAACTTACAAGACTGGTCCGCAAACTTACCAGGTTGCCAAACCATCGGCGGTAGTATCGCCTGATAAGATGAACGTATTGTATATCGGCGTGCCCAACCCGGTATCGGTATCGGCGCCAGGCATACCAAAAGAGAAGCTGCACGTGAGCATAGGACAGGGTTCTTTGTCGGGTTCAAACGGTCATTACACCGCCATGGTTAATACGATAAGCGACAATGATGTGGTAACCGTATCCGGTGAAATAGCTCCAGGAAAAAACGTGGTTTTGGGTACAACCAAATTCCGCGTAAAACGTATACCTGACCCGAAAGCACAGTTTGCCGGGAAAAGCGATGGCTCTACCAGTTCTGTTAATATAAAAGCGCAGAACAGGGTTTTCGCAAAACTGGACAACTTTGATTTTGATGCGACGTTTAATGTTACACGTTTTACATTAATAGTAGTGAAACCAAGGCAGGATCCGATCATATATCAAACTAATGGTGCTGACCTGTCAAGCGAGATGCGCAGAGCAATTAATACGATAGGCCCTGGCTCGACGGTTATATTTAAAGATATTATTGCTGTAGGCCCTGACGGTACACAACGTGGAATAAACTCGATAGTATTATCAGCAAATTGATAAGGACATGAAAAGGAAGATTTTGATTATTGTACTTTGTTTGGCATCAGTCACTGCTTTTTCGCAAGCGAAGAAGAAGAAAAGGACTGCAAAGAAAAATACTCAGACACAGCAGGCTGCTAACCAGCCATCAACGGCTAACCCCAATTTAAAGCCCGGGGATACTACCAAAAAGCAGGCAGCAGCAACGGTTCCGGCGAATTTTCGTCCGCCGGTTGACGGTTATTTTAAAAAGACCAATATCCTGAGCGCCAGGGTTACACCTTATGCTAACTTGCGCGAATCGGATGTAGCTTATCAGAAACGGGTATGGCGCGAGATCGATGTGCGCGAAAAGATGAACCGGTTTTTCGCCTCGCCTAAGCAGCGCCTGATAGATATATTTATGGATGCTATAGCCGCCGGCGAATTGACAGCTTACGATCCAAATCCAACCGCAAAAGACCCCGATGGTGATAAATTCCTGGTACCGCTGACACCCGCGCAGGCCAAAGCAAAAATGTCTGACAGCGTGCTTGTTGATAAGTTTGATCCTAAAACCGGGGATAAGATCGGTTCGACCATGCAGCCCAGCGAGTTCAACCCGGATAGTATTGTTAAATTCCGTATCAAAGAGGATTGGGTGTTCGACCGCCAACGATCGGTATTTGAGCCGCGCATTATAGGTATCGCGCCAATGATCAAGCAAAAGGTAACCGGTGTAAACCTGGATTACCAGCCGGCATTCTGGATTTATTTCCCCGATGCACGCCCGATATTGGCGACAAAGGAGGCTGTTAGCCGAAATAATGACAACACAGGCCTAAGCTATGATGATATATTTATGAAACGACTGTTTGCAAGTTACGTCACAAAGGTATCTAATGACAAGGACGAGCGTATTAAAGATTATGCACAGGGTATTGATAAGCTGTATGAATCAGAACGCGTAAAGAAGGAATTGATGGACTGGGAACTTAATTTGTGGCAATACTAATTTAAGTCATAAGTCTTTAGTAAAAAGTCTTAAGTCGTAATCCGGCTTAGGACTTTTTAGTTTTAAAACAAACCCCCATGTCATTTCGAGCGATAGCGAGAAATCTTAGACGTCATACATACCCGCCATGCATAGTCAGCCGTGCAATGCGTTTAAGTTCTCTCCTCGTTCCTCGTCGAGATGACAGAAAGTTAAATTTAAAAAATGCCATAGTCTATTACGACTTCACACTAAAATAATCCCTGATAGCCGCGGCCTGTTTGGTATTAACTACCCCCTGTAACTGCTCAATGGAAGCCTCGCGTATTTTTTTTACCGACCTGAAATAATTTAACAACTTGTCAGCCGACGTTTTGCCGATGCCTTCTATCAGTTCCAATTCGGTTGCCAGCGTGCCTTTGTTTCTTTTTTTACGGTGAAAGGTGATACCGAAACGATGCGCCTCATCGCGTAACTGCTGGATGATCTTTAGTGTTTCCGATTTCTTGTCCAAATAAAGGGGGTATTGGTCGCCGGGATAATACAATTCTTCTAGCCGCTTGGCGATACCGATCACCGTTACCTGTTTGTCGATCCCGAGCAGTCTCAGGCTTTTCAAAGCGGAGGATAATTGCCCTTTGCCTCCGTCTATCAGGATAAGCTGCGGCAGATCCGTGCCTTCGTCCAGTAAACGCCGGTAGCGCCTGAAAACGGCTTCCTCCATCGTTGCGAAATCATTCGGGCCCTCTACGGTCTTCACATTAAAGTGACGGTAATCTTTTTTGGATGGCTTGCCGTCCCTGAAAACGACAATAGCCGATACCGGGTACGCGCCCTGGAAGTTGGAGTTGTCGAAGCATTCGATATGCCGGGGCAACTGGTTCATCCGCAGGTCCTTCATCATAGTGGTAAGCAGCCGGTCTGTGCGCACTTCCGGGTTCAGCTTTTCATACTGATCGATCCTTTCTTTCTTGAAGAATTGGACGTTTTTATGCGACAGATCGAGCAGCTTCTTCTTTTCGCCCAGTTTCGGTATAGTGAATTTGATGGAGCCGTCAGTAAGGTCAGGATGGAATGGTACAATCACTTCTTTTGAATGGCTATTATACCTGGTTCGGAATTCCGAGATAGCCAGCGTAAGCAATTCTTCATCACTCTCATCCAGCCTTTTTTTCAGTTCGATGGTTTGCGTTTGAATGATGGCGCCGTTCATCACCTTCAGGAAGTTAACGAAAGCATATTTCTCATCCGATGCTATATTAAACACATCCACATCGGTAATAGAAGAATTCACCACCGTCGATTTGCTCTGGTACTTCTCCAGGAGGTCGAATTTTCGCTTCAGCTTATGTGCCGCTTCAAAATTCAGGTTCGATACAGCATCGTCGAGATCTTTTTTCAGGCTGCGAAGCACAGCGCCGGTTTTCCCATTCAGTATCTCTGTTATTTCTTCAATATTATGGTCGTAATCGTCTTCGGTTTGATAGTTCTGGCAGGGCCCTTTGCAGTTGCCCAATTGATATTCAAGGCAGACTTTGAACTTGCCGGCATCAATATTTTGCCTCGTCAAAGCCAGGTTGCAGGTACGCAGGGGATATGCTTCTTTGATCAGGTCGAGCATGGCATGCATCATGCTTACAGATGCATAAGGGCCCAGGTATTTTGAACCGTCACGCACGATGCGCCGCGTCCAGAATATACGCGGGAAATTTTCATTCTTGATGATGATCCAGGGGTAGGTTTTATCATCCTTCAGCATCACGTTATAGCGCGGCTGATGCTTTTTGATCATGCTGTTTTCCAGCAGCCAGGCATCCACCTCGCTATCAACTATGGTAAAAGTGATATTATGGATCTTAGATACCAGGACCCTGGTTTTAGCATTTACGGTATGATCCTTATTATTAAAGTACGACGTTACCCGGTTGCGCAGGTCCTTCGCCTTACCGATATAGATCAGCTCATTATCCGTATCCCAAAACTGGTATACACCCGGTTTATGCGGGATATTCTTTAAAGCCGCTCTGTAATCGAAGTTATTAGCCATTATTGATAGTCTTAAGTCTTGAGTTCTGAGTCTTAAGTCTTTTGCGACTTTAGACTTAAGGCTTCAGACTTTCGACTTTAAAATCCGAGTTTCTTATCCGCATCCGATGCAGGGTTTTGCCCCTGTGCCTGCTGGTCGTAAGCGCTGCAATCAATTGTGATAGTTAGCGGCGCCTTTGGCGGGTCGAAATCCACGTTCTTTTTGATACCAAGTTCGGGGTTCGCGTATACCTTTTTCATATATAGCGCAAATATCGGTAAAGCCGAATTAGCGCCCTCGCCCAGGGACGTCGTCCTGAAATGGATATCGGGGTCTTCGCAGCCCGTCCATACGCCCGTGACCAGTTGGGGCACCATGCCGATGAACCAGCCGTCGGAGTTATCCTGCGGGGTGCCGGTTTTACCGGCAACGGGATTATCGATGTGATATTTGTACTTCAGCCTCGAACCGGTGCCATCCTCTATTACACCCTTCATCATATAAGTCATTACATAAGCTGTCTGCTCGTTCAAGGCTTGCACAATGCGGGGTTTGTGGGTATAAAGGACGTTGCCTTTTTTGTCCTCGATGCGGAGTATAAAAGTAGGTTCTGTCCAAACACCGTGGTTGGCAAATACAGAATATGCACCACACATATCATAAACAGAGGCGTCAAAAACGCCGAGGCATATCGAAGGATAAGGCCCTACCTCGGTTGTGATCCCCATTTTTTTGATCAGGTTTGCTACCGGAACCGGGCCAATTTGTTTCATTACATAGGCTGTTACCCAGTTTTGCGACCACGCGAGCGCTGTTTTCAGCGTTATTAGGCCGGGTTTCAAATCGTATGACGATTGGCGCGGCGTCCAATCCGGCTGACCGGGTATCGGGATGCTTACCGGTACATTGTCCACTTTCATACACGGCGAGTAGCCATTGTCTATGGCCTGGGCGTACGTAAAAGGTTTGGCTGTTGAGCCGACTTGCCGCGCACCTATTTTTACCTGGTCGTATTTAAAATGTTCAAAATTGATGCCTCCCACCCACGCTTTAATATACCCGGTAGTTGGGTCCATACTCATGAGCGAATTGCGCAGCAGTAATTTGGAATATACAACGGAATCGATGGGCTTCATCGTCATCGTGGTATCACCCTTCCAGGTAAACAGTTCCACTTTGGTTGGCGTGTCGAAATCCTTTTTGATCTCCTCTGCCGACATATTCTGTATCGTATCCGCCTTATACCGGTCAGACCTGTGCATTCCTTCACTTAGCAACAGCTTGAAATTTTTGATGCTTTTATAAAGACTGTATCCTTTCCAGTGATTGTTGAATACCACCTGCAGTTGGCGCATGTATTCGGCCTGGGCCTCTTCCGCGTATTGCTGCATAGTATAATTAATGGTGGTATAAATTTTCAACCCGTCGCGGTCAAGATCATATTGCGAACCGTCGGCTTTGACGATAGATTCATTCTGAAATATTTTTTGGACCTCTCTTTTCAGCACTGCCCTAAAATAGGGCGCCAGGCCTTCATTGTGGTTTATCGGGTTAAAATGCAGCCCCAATGGTTTGCTTCTGAATTCTTCCAATTGGCCCTCGGTCAGGAAGCCCTGTTTTACCATTAAAGGGAGCACCACATTATTACGGCGGCCCAAAAGCTTGTCAGGGTGATTGATCGGAGAATATTTGCTCGGGGCATTGATCATAGCTACCAGCATAGCGGCCTGATCGGGCGTTAGCTTATCCGGTGTGGTGCTGAAATAGGTAAGCGAGGCAGATTTGATCCCGTATGTTTTATAAGCGCCGAAATCCACCTTATTTAAGTACATAGTAATGATCTCCTGCTTGGTGTACCGGCGCTCCAATTGCACCGCTGTGATCCATTCTTTTAGCTTTTGGGTAATACGAACGATCTTATTATGCGAGGGCTGCACGGTAAAAAGGTTCTTGGCGAGCTGCTGTGTGATGGTACTGCCGCCCTGCGATTTAAAAATATTCAGGAAAATTATGCTGAAAAGCCGGTGGAAGTCGATGCCAGAATGCTTATAAAAGCGCTGATCCTCCGTAGCGACAAGGGCGTTGATCACATTAGGCGAAATTTCTTTGTAGGTTACATTCAACCTGTTTTCAACATAATAGGTGCCCAGGATTTGCTTGTCGGAAGAAATAACCTGGCTGGCCTGGAGGCTCTTCGGGTTTTCAAGGTCGCGGAATGATGGCAACTCGCCGAAGATGTCCAAAAAAGTGGCGGCGATCATTAGCACGAATAGCGCGAAACAGCCGCCGAAAAACTTCCAGATATAGCCATTGTAACGGCGGATGTCCTGTGGTGTCAATTTAGTGACCATCTTTTTATGATGATTTAATTTTTAGTCAATAGTAGGTATTTTAATAATTATTCTGGTAAAAATCCATGTAAGTGTCTAATGTGGATTTGTCCTTGAGCTTGAGCAGGTTTTCGCCGGTGATGATGAAAAACATGTACTCATTTTTCGGCACTTTCATAATGTCAGGCAGCAAGGGCACAATAGCACGCGCATAATCCTTCACCGCGCCAAGGTTGTAAAACCTGCCTATATAGATCAGCTGATTATTATCACCAACGCTCAATAGCTGGTGTGTTATTGTGCTGTTGGTAAAATTTGCCCTGTTGAATTGCCCAAAACCAAAGCGCGTCGACGCCAGGTTGGCTGTACCGTTGCTCACGTTCACAGCGAAATAGTAGTTGGTGCTGTCGCGCATCGAAAATATCGAAGGAGCTTTGACAGGCGCATTGTTAACAGCCGGATTGGTTGCCGGCGGATTGTTAGCAGCCTGTTGATTAGTCGTCGGCGGATTAATTGCCGGTTGTTGGTTTGCAACAGGTTGTTTAATATTCTTATTGTCCGCCAAAGCTTTTTTTGCCGCCTGTTGCTTTGCTTCCTGTGCTTGCTGGTATGCTTTCTGCTGTTGATCGGCAAAGGCGTTATAACTTAAGGTGGCCTTGTCTGTCGCCACTGCAGGCGGAATAAACGGCTCTTCGCTGGGATCTTTATCCATCAGCACAAACGGCCTTGCCATCAATTTGGTTTTATTGGCATCCAGGTAAGCGATGTGCTGCTTTACCAGCGGAACGATCAATTTGTCATTAGGATAACTGGCCACGAGTTGCTGCAGGTCGGCTTTAAAGGGGTCGAATTTTTCCAGATGTCCCTGCGAAATCGCTCTTAGGTATGCCAGCTGCGACGACCATTTGTTATTCGGTTTTTGCTTTTGCATCTGGTCTATCAGTGTTATCGCATTTTTATAATCCTGGTTTGAATAGGCATCATATACATTGTTATAAAGCCCGGTCAGTTCAGCATCGGCATCGTTCAGCTTCTGACCATACGCAGGGTCGATGATGATCTGGGCAAATGGTGTATCAGGATAATTTTTTAGCAACAGGTTTTTGTATTGATCCGATTTCGCAGGATTATCATCAGCATACAATCTGTAAAGGCTATAATATAGTGCCGGTTTGTCCGGCGAATCGGGAAAGCGGTTCAGCAGCAACTCATAAGTGCCTATGGCTTCCTTTTTATCGCCCAAAATATCCCTGTAAAAATTCGCAACGTCAAAATAGGCATTATAAATACGCTGGTTCGATTTTGCCAGCAGGTCGGGCGTGAGCGGCAGGTTTTGCATCAATTGCTTACGGTAGTCGCCGGCCGTGACCGTGTTTTTGCCTTTGGCAACCTGGTCGGCTGGAGCATCCGGATCTACGGCCTGCACTGAATTACCGGTAACATCGCTGCTTGCGCGTTGGCTGCGGCGCCAGTTATCTTCCAGCTTCCGGTTGCCCCAGCGACGCTTAAAGTCACTAACGCCCTGGCTTATAGCGTTAGCGTTATAAAAATAGAAGCTGCTGCCAATGGTGCTGCCCCCCATCACGCTTTGCGGCGAATTGATAAAAGCGCTGTTGTCTATTCCTTGTAATGATTGCTGCCTCAAAGTTTCGGCATTCACCATTGCGTCGATTTTTGCCGCGCGAGTTTTTTCATCCAGTTTAGCCAGCATCTGCAAAGTATCCTCACGGGCAATGATATTGAACCTGTCGGCCAGCAATTGCAGGTTATCACTCTTTTTTTTGATCACCTGGTATCCGGGGTAACTCTGCGACAGGCTCATTAAAGTGCTGTCGTAATATTTTTTTGCCGTAACATAGTCCTTCCCGGCTTTGAAAAATATATCGGCAAGGCGCAGATATGAAAGGCCCTTTTGGTTACGGTTCTTTTGGCTATGACGAACAGACAGCCGGTAATCCTTCACCGCTTCATCCACTTTCTTATCGGCATATTCCAGTTCGGCAATCTGGTAGTATACTTGGTCGGTAAACTCTTTATTATTCTCGTTCTTTAACAAACTTCGCAACAATTGGATACGGTCGATCCTTGCGCCGTTCTGATTTTCGGTTATGCGTATACGGTTCAAACTGGCATTAAAGGCCATTTCAAACTGTACGTTGCTGTTTACTATGCGGTTGTAGTTTTTGTAGGCTTCCTGGGGTTGGTTATTCAGTTCCTGTAATTGCGCCATAATGAATGTCCAGCGAAGGCGTTGGTTTTTATCGCGACTGTAGTGTATTGCCTGCTTAACCATTTGCTCGCCCTCTTCGTAATTTTGCACATCGATCTCGTATTGCAGTTTGGTAGCATACACATCAGCGATGATCCGCTTCTTTGTTTTCTTATTGATGTTCTGAATGGCTGAGTCGATAACCAATTTCGCCTGAGGAAGCTGGTTCAGGCGGACCATCGTCCTTGCTTTCCAAACCAGTGCTTCTTCGGTCAGCTTTGTTTCCGTAGGGAACGACCTGATCACATAGCTAAAAAACTCCACCGCGCTGAAATAATTACCCTCCAAATAATCGGCCTTGCCTAACACCAGGTAGGCGTCGCCTAAATAATGACTTTGTTCCTTAATGTTGATGATCTTACCGCCTTTGATCTTTGCTTCCTCCAAATCTTTGTCAGCGGTGGTAGGCTGGGCCGTAGTATCCTGGTAAACGCTTAGTATCTCATTGTATGAGTCAACGAAGGATAGGGCATAAGCTTCCTGCTTTACCCGCAAAAGTTCATTCGCATCAAATAGTATATTGTAATGCGCGGTAAGATTTTGCATGCTGCGGTTAAAACCGCTTTTCTTTTCGAGCGAGCATCCGGCCACCAACAGCACTAAACCCAGAATATAAAATCGTCTCAGGACGGATGTTTCAGAAATGCGCCTCAATGTAAAACCAGCGTTGGTAAAAGCCTTGCTAATTTACTAAATAGTATGCAATAGGATCAATAAATTTGCAGATGCCTAAAAATGAAGAAGATGAAAACGGCAAGCGCGAACTAAGCGATTATGCCAAATACAGCGCTATGGGTTTCCAGATGATCGTTATCATCGGTTTATTCACTTATGGCGGTTATAAGATCGATGAGTCGGCCCATCATCAAACCAAATGGGTAACAGCGGTGCTGGCATTGGCAGGTGTTTTTATATCGATGTATGTGGTGATCTCGTCTATAAGGAAGAGCTAAAAGCAGAAGGCCCAAAGCCGAAAGCTAAATAAAACTGGTCTGAATATTTTCCCTTTCGATCTGCTGAAAAGCTTTTCGCTTTGGTCTTTCTGCTTTTAGCTTTTTTGCTCGTCAATAATTATCTGCACCTTTGCACTTCAAAATTTATCACAGATCAGTTCACTCAAAATATTCTGATGAAAGCGTGGCCATCCATTGTATCTTTCCTTGTATTTGTTTTATTGCTGGCTATTCCGCCGTACTATGCCCGTCATGCCGATTATGCCGATTGGCTGATACCTAAGTTCTGGCTGATGTTCTTCTTTATATCGGGGCTGACCTTTATTGCCGTAAGCGCGATAGTGTTGGTTCAGTCGAAAAACAGGGATTACTATACCCAGGCGTTCCTGGCAAGCACCACAATAAAAATATTGGCGTGTTTGTTCTTTATTGTGATTTTTTTGATGAAAAATAAGGTTAATAAGTACGTTTTTCTAGCCGATTTTTTTTATATATATTTATTAAATATGGCCTTTGAAGTTTATATCCTGTTGCGTAACTTGCGGCACAAAAATTTAAGGTAGAAAACTTCATTATAGATGGCAAGCGGCTCGATTTTGAACTCAAAATTTTTTAACATTCTCTTAATTTGCGCGTTTTTTTTGCTCGCAGCGCCATTTTCAAAAGCAGCTTCAGCCGAAGATTCCACCAAAGATCCTAAAGAAAAAGCCAAGGAGGCCATTCTTGAGCACATCGGCGATTCGCACTCCTGGCCGGTACTTGGAAAGACCACTATAGGGCTCCCGGTAATATTGTATACCGACAAAGGGCTGGAAGTATTTTCATCCAAAAAGATTGAAGAAGATGGGTCGGTTTACGCTGGCGCTAATTACAGCTATAAACTCGAAGGCAACAAAGTAAAAGTAGTTGATGCTTCAGGCAAGGTTGATGATGCAACAAGCAAGAAGGTATGGGATTTCTCTATCACACGCAACGTTATTAGCCTGTGGATGTCGGCCATATTGTTGTTGCTGGTGTTTCTCAGCGTCTCGTCTGCTTATAAAAAACGCGAAGGCAAAGCGCCGAAAGGTTTACAGTCTTTCATCGAGCCGCTCATCGTATTTGTTCGCGACGACGTCGCTATCCCGAATATGGGTTACAAGTATGCAAGGTTTATGCCTTTGCTGCTTACGGTTTTCTTTTTCATCCTGATCAATAACCTGATAGGTATAATTCCATTCTTCCCGGGAGGATATAATCTTACGGGCAATATAGCGGTAACGGGAACCCTCGCCGTAATTATTTTATTCGTCGTTAACCTGAATGGTAACAAATATTACTGGAAGCACATTTTTTCGCCTAACCCGTGGTGGCTGTTCCCCATCATGATACCGGTGGAAATAGTTTCTATTTTTTCAAAGCCCATAGCGTTGATGATCCGTTTGTTTGCCAACATGACGGCAGGGCACATTGTTGCGCTGAGCCTCATCTCGCTGATATTTATTTTCGGCACGCTTTGGATATCGCCTGTTTCGGTAGCTTTTGTGGTGTTTATGGATTGTATCGAGGTACTGATCGCATTTTTGCAGGCTTATATTTTCACGCTGCTTTCGGCCCTGTTTATCGGAATGGCCATTATGGAGCACCATTAATTTGAATTAATTATCTATTAATATACACGTTTAATTTTAACAACAATGACTGGAATGATTGGAACTTTAGCCGCAGTAACAACAATGTATGGAAACATTGCTGCGCTCGGCGCAGGTTTAGCCGCTATCGGCGCCGGTATTGGTATCGGCCAGATCGGTGGTAAAGCCGTTGAAGCCATCGCCCGCCAGCCCGAAGCTATCTCTAAAATTCAGACAAACATGATCATCGCCGCTGCGCTTGTAGAAGGTGTTGCCCTGTTTGCTGTGGTAGTAGCTATGATTGGCTAAAAATTAACCCGGAGCGATTGGCTCCGGGCTATTTTTAAAAATTGATCAAATTATTTATTATAATATTCTGAAATATGGATTTAGTTACACCAAGCATTGGCTTAGTTTTCTGGACAACTGTCTGCTTTGCGATATTGATCTTCATCCTGGGCAAATATGCCTGGAAGCCGATTTTGGCCGCCATCAGCGAACGCGAGAAATCCATTGAAAGCGCGCTTGCAATGGCCGAAGCAGCTAAGGAAGAAATGGCCCGCTTAACCAGCGAAAATGACGAGCTTTTGAAGCAGGCTCGCATCGAGCGCGACCTGATCTTAAAGGAAGCACGCCAGATGAAGGACCATATCGTTGCCCAGGCCAAGGAATCGGCGCACACAGAAGGTGCGCGCATGATCGAGATGGCACGCATCGAGATCGATAACCAGAAGGCTATCGCAATGGCAGATGTGAAGAACCAGGTAGCTACATTATCGATCGAGATCGCCGAAAAGGTTTTGCGCAAGCAATTTGAAGATCAGAAAAAACAGGACGCGTTAGTTGCCGACCTGCTGAGAGAAGTGAAATTAAAATAGATATGAGACATGAGATGTGAGATATGAGACAGGAAATTAGTCTCAAAATCTCATATTCCAATCTCAGAATTTAAAAAAAGTAAACATGAGTGGTGAGATAAGAAACTTGAATTAAACTCAAATCTCAAATCTCATATCTCAAGACTAGAAAAGATGTCTGAATTAACCGTTGCAACCAGGTACGCCAAATCGATCATTGATCTTGCGGAGGAAAACAAAGCCCTCGAAGAGATCAGGAAAGATATGGAGCTTTTTTATCAAACGTTAAAAGCCAGCCACGAACTCCAGGCTGTTTTGGCTAACCCGATCATCGGTCACGGAAGGAAGATCAAGGTGCTCGAAGCTATCTTTGGGAGTAAGATCAATAAGGTTACTGATTCCTTTTTCAAGATCATGGTGAATAAGAGCCGTGCAGGGATATTATACGCAACCTCTAAGGAGTTTATTAACCAGTACAATATCATCAAGCACATTTCAAGGGCTTATGTAACCTCGGCTGCGCCTATGTCTGAGGAAAACAAAAAAACAATAAAAGCTGAATTAGAAGCGGCTATTGGCGGAACGATTGAATTACATACTAAAGTTGATAAGGACCTGATAGGTGGTTTTGTGCTTACCATCGGCGACAGGCAGGTAGATACCAGCATATCAAGCAGTTTACGAAAATTGAAAAGCGATTTTACCCGCGGGATAAGTCAATAAGTTAAAAACAAAACTCTAAATAAATAAAAAATGGTAGAGGTAAGACCAGACGAAGTATCAGCAATTTTGCGCCAGCAATTATCGGGCTTCAAGTCGGAATCTGAATTAGAAGAAGTAGGTACCGTATTACAGGTGGGCGACGGTATCGCCCGTGCTTACGGATTAACAAAAGTGCAATCAGGTGAGCTGGTTGAATTCGCAAAAGGGTTACAGGGCATCGTACTGAATCTTGAAGAAGATAACGTAGGCATCGTGTTGCTCGGTCCGTCTGATGGCGTGAAAGAAGGCGATACGATCAAACGTACGCGTAAGATCGCTTCCATCAATGTTGGTGAAGGTATGCTTGGCCGCGTTGTTAATACTTTGGGGGCACCTATCGATGGTAAAGGCCCCATCACCGGTAAGCTGTACGAAATGCCGCTGGAACGCAAAGCTCCCGGTGTAATTTACCGCCAGCCGGTAACCGAGCCGCTTCAAACCGGCATCAAGGCTATCGACGCGATGATCCCTATCGGCCGCGGCCAGCGTGAGCTGGTGATCGGCGACCGCCAGACAGGTAAAACTGCGGTTTGTATCGATACCATCATCAATCAGAAAGAATTTTATGCAGCCGGTCAGCCGGTATTGTGTATCTATGTGGCTTGCGGCCAGAAGGCTTCTACAGTTGCGAATATCGTTCGTACGCTGGAAGAAAATGGCGCAATGGCTTATACTGTTGTGGTAACAGCCAGCGCTGCAGACCCTGCGCCTATGCAATTCTTCGCTCCGTTTGCCGGTGCCGCTATTGGCGAGTACTTCCGCGATACCGGTCGTCCGGCGCTGATCATTTATGATGATTTGTCGAAACAAGCCGTAGCTTACCGCGAAGTTTCATTGCTGTTGCGTCGTCCACCGGGCCGCGAGGCTTATCCTGGTGACGTATTTTACCTGCACAGCCGCTTGCTGGAGCGTGCCGCTAAGATCAGCCAGAACGATGAGATCGCTAAGTCGATGAACGACCTGCCTGAATCGATCAGGAGCATCGTGAAGGGCGGTGGTTCATTAACCGCTCTGCCTATTATCGAAACCCAGGCCGGTGACGTATCCGCTTACATCCCTACCAACGTAATTTCAATTACTGACGGCCAGATATTTTTGGAATCGAACCTTTTCAACGCGGGTGTTCGCCCGGCCATCAACGTTGGTATTTCAGTATCGCGTGTGGGTGGTAACGCGCAGATCAAATCCATGAAGAAAGTTGCCGGTACCTTGAAGCTAGACCAGGCACAGTTCCGCGAATTGGAAGCTTTCTCTAAATTCGGATCCGACCTTGACGCTGCTACCAAAAACGTAATTGACAAAGGTGCACGTAACGTAGAGATCCTGAAACAGGGCCAGTATTCACCGGTAACGGTTGAGAAGCAAGTGGCTATCGTGTACGCCGGTACTAAAAACCTGATGCGTAACGTGCCTGTGAACAAGATCAAAGAATTTGAAAACGAATATACCTCGCAGTTGGAAATGCGTCACCCCGAAACACTGGCCGCCTTAAAAGCCGGCAAGCTGGATGACCAAATTACAGGCGTACTGGAAACGGTAGCTAAAGAACTGGCAGGGAAATATTAATTGTGAATAGTGAATGGTGAGTAGTGAATGATTAAAACAATTCACCATTGACCATTCACGACTGACAAAAAAGAATGGCTAATTTAAAAGAAGTAAGAAACCGGATCGCGTCGGTATCATCAACGCAGCAGATCACCAAGGCCATGAAGATGGTTTCGGCGGCTAAGTTGAAGCGTGCCACCAATGCTATAACGCAACTGCGCCCTTATGCCAGCAAGCTGAAGGAAATGCTGGCCAACCTTTCTGCATCATTGGAGGATGGCTCATCGCCGTTTTTGCAGGAACGCGAGCCCAATAAAGTGCTGATCGTGGTTGTTTCTTCAAACCGTGGGTTGGCCGGTGCCTTCAACATGAACGCCATCAAAACCGCTAATATCCTTATCTCGGAGAAATACAACGCGCAGCATAAAGCCGGGAACATTTCTATCGTTGGTATCGGTAAAAAAGCCCAGGAGTATTACCAAAAGCGTAAGTATAATGTTATAGGAGATAATAATGAGTTGTTCAATGAACTCAACTTCCTTAATGTATCGAAGGTAACCGAGGCAATCATGGAAGGCTTCCTGAAAGGCGAATTTGACCGCGTTGAACTGGTTTACAATCAATTCAAAAATGCCGCTGTACAGATATTGACCGCTGAGCAATTGCTGCCGGTTCCAAAAACAGCGAAGAAACCGAATACCAAAGAGCAACAGGTAGATTATATCCTGGAACCTTCGCAGGAGGAGATCGTAGCGCAGTTGATACCTAAGAATATAAAGATACAACTATACAAAGCGGTGTTGGATTCCCATGCTTCGGAGCATGGCGCGCGTATGACCGCTATGGATAAGGCTACAGAAAATGCGGGCGAGTTGCTTAAACAATTGAAGTTGTCCTACAACCAGGCCCGCCAGGCAGCCATCACCACCGAACTGACAGAAATTGTGAGCGGCGCGGCGGCACTATCCTCAAACTGATAAAAACACACTATGAATATGCAGAGGCTTCCTGGAAACGGGGAGCCTTCATTATTTTAGTGCAGATCGGTGTAATCGTTTTTGACTATCGGTGTAATCACAAAAAAATCTGTGTAATCATTAAATAATTTCTATTTTTGCGTGTAATAATCAAGCTTTAAAAGAAGATGAATAAAACAGAAGAAGCCAACGACGAAAGACACTATATTTTGATCGTAATAGCCGTCATCATAGGCATATTTGGCCTTTATTACCGGTTTGCCGCACCTGACGATACCTGGCATGTATCTTTTTACAACTGGGTCGCTAATCTCTGTTTTATTTTTGGCATAGGCCTGGCGTTAAAAGCTGTGTTCGCGATATTGAAATAAATAAGTTTTATATAAATAGAAAGCGCCTTGTGTTCACAGAGCGCTTTTTTTATGGTCTGAACTAGGATTCGCTGGATTAAAAGATTTCAGGATAAGCCCCATCAACTAATCTCTAATCACCAGTCTCTAATCTCTATTTCGGCCGATACTTCGACTGATTTAATATCTTCTGAGCATCATTATCGGCCATTAACTGCTGCAAGGTTACTTCACGATGCTTATCCATATATTCCTTTACGATCTGCCAGCCGGTCCATATCGCCAACTTAGGAGAGGCATTGTTCTTTTCTCCCAGGCCCGGAGTAAACGGCGCTTCGCCTAAATATTTTTGAATTTTATCGTAATCCGTTTCATATAGCAGGTTTTCCTCGAGGAAATAACCCCATACCTGCGCTTTAAAATCCTGGCACCATTTCAACTGGGCGCCGGTATAACCTATTTTGAGCGTATCCGCCACGTCGGGCATGATATGGTCCATATAGTACATTATCTTACCGTTGTAGATCATTTTCGACAACAGAGATTTATCCTGGTCGCTTTCGGGGAACATATCCTCGCGCGCCATTACTTCTACTACACGCGGAACGATATGATCAGGCGTAAACCTGCGGGATATATAATGGGGGTACACTTCGGTTATAGCCTGGGCGGTATAGAATTTGGCATTTGCACCCAAAAACAGGTCGAGCCCAATGCCCACATAATCGTTGCCGATAGTGACCTGCGCCCCCTGGAACCCCGAGAAATAAGCATAAACTTTCGGCAGGTTTTTTTTCGGATAGTAATATTTGATGTGTTTGAAAGCATCGGTTAGTTCAGCGGTCTGCTTATCCAGGTTTGGAAAAATGGAATCGACAGACTGCTTCACATCATTATAAGGACCAGCCGCGAATATTTCGCGCAGTGTTTTAAAATAACCGGTATCTCTTGTGCTGCCAACCTGTATGAGACGCTCCATGAAATCGTTATAAAACGTGCCATATTTTTTCTGCATATAAGTGGCTTGCGGTGCAATAGGTTTGGTCTCCATTACGTTCATGTCGTGATCGAAACGCTCGATGGTCACGTTGACGTCAATATTGCTTACATCCACTTTTTTGGAGCGTCCGCAAGCGGTCAATAGCACAGTCGTCAGAAAAATTAGGTAAATTTGCTTTGCGCAGCGTGGATAAGAGGCCATTTTTGTCGTTTTAGCAAAATTAAATTTTTAATCCGCATTAGCATAAGCAAATTATTATCGCCCGTTTTTATGAATATCGCACTGGCACAATTAAACTATCACGTTGGTAATTTTGAGTCGAATACCGCCAAAATTATCCATCATATTCACCAGGCAAAAAAGCAGGGGGCAGATCTTATTGTTTTTGCTGAATTATGCGTTTGCGGTTACCCTTCACGCGACTTTTTAGAGTTCAAAGAGTTTATCGGCCTGTGCGGGGACTCGGCGAAAAGCATCGCAGCTGAATGCCACGATATCGCGTGCATCATTGGCCTGCCCACCTATAATCACCACCCGGCCGGAAAGGAACTGAACAATTCAGCCTATTTTATCGAAAACGGCGAGGTAAAAGCCATAGTGAATAAAGCGCTGCTGCCCAACTACGATATTTTTGACGAGTACCGCTATTTCGAACCTTCGACAACCTTCAACTGCATCGATTATAAGGGCCATCGTATTGCCCTTACAATATGTGAGGATCTCTGGAATACATTCGATAATCCTTTATACGTCACCAGGCCAATGGATGTGCTGATCAAAGAGAAGCCGGATGTGATGATCAACATTGCGGCATCGCCATTTGCTTATAATCACGACGAGGAACGTATCCTTATATTAAAGGATAATGCCAGTCGTTATGGCCTGCCATTATTTTATGTGAACCATGTGGGTGCGCAAACCGAGCTGATATTCGATGGAGGTTCGCTGGTATTTGATGGTAAGGGCAATATGATTGATGAGTTGCCTTATTTTGAAGAGGCGGTCACCTATTACACCCTGGAAGATAGATCGGGAATAAAACCATTGCAGCCCGCAACCGTCCCGGCTGAAAGACAAAGTAACATCGAACAGATACATCAGGCCTTGATCCTGGGCATCAGGGATTATTTCTATAAATCAGGATTTAAGAGCGCGATCCTGGGGCTATCAGGAGGGATAGACTCCGCAGTAGTATGCGCATTGGCGGCCGAAGCGCTAGGCCCGCAGAATGTGATGGCCGTTTTGTTGCCGTCAAGATTTTCAAGCGATCATTCGATTAAAGATGCTGAAGACCTCGTCAAAAACCTGGGCTGTAAAAGCGAGATCATACCCATTCGTCACATAACGGAAGCTTTTGAAACCACGCTTCACCCACAATTTCAGAATTTACCCTTTAACATTGCCGAAGAGAATATCCAATCGCGCAGCAGGGCTGTGGTGTTGATGGCTATGTGCAATAAGTTCGGCTATATATTGCTGAATACTTCGAATAAGAGTGAGGCTGCTGTGGGTTATGGTACTTTATACGGCGATATGTGCGGCGGAATTTCTGTAATAGGCGATGTGTATAAAACGCAGGTTTTTGAGCTGGCGCGATACCTGAACCGTGAGCGCGAGATCATCCCGGTTAACACGATCGTTAAACCGCCATCGGCGGAATTAAGGCCGAATCAGAAGGATACAGATTCCTTGCCGGAATACGACATTCTTGATGCCATCCTGATGCAATATATCGAGAACAGGTGTTCGTCGGGCGAGATCATAAAAATGGGCTTTGATGAGCAAACCGTGCGCCGGGTGTTGCGATTGGTGAACCTTGCCGAACATAAACGCTATCAGACACCGCCTATTCTAAGAGTATCGCCAAAAGCGTTTGGTATGGGCAGGCGTATGCCAATAGTGGGTAAATATTTATCGTAAAAAAATGATATTTGCCGCTTAAACCTTTTGAACCTAAAAAAGTCTAACCAAAACATATCGGGGAAATAGCTATGAAAACATTATTGTATCGGGCAATGCTTCTGTGCGCAATTGCTTGTCTATCAGCCTGCAGCAGTTACAATTATTACACAGCAGGACTTAACAAAACTAACATGAGCGGATACCATTCATTTGCGTGGCTGCCGGCGCAGGGTAAGAAAGGCGGTTCATCTAATGATAATTCAATAGCCGATCTTAAGATCAAGGATGCTGCCGTGGCCTCACTCAGTTCAAGAGGATTGCGTTTGCAAAACAGTAACCCAGACCTGCTGGTAACTTATACCGCCACGGTTGGCCAGGGTTCAAAAACTGTTTATGCGGCGACTTATTATGGTAGCGGCGGGGGCTTTTACCCCGGCTGGGGATTTGGCTGGGGTTGGGGATATCGGCCTTACTATTACTATGGCTCGCCATTTGTTTATTATGGCGGCTCTACACCGGTCGGCAAGGAGCATTACAAAGAAGGCACAATTATTATTGACCTGATAGATACACGTAGCCATAAAATTGTTTGGCGGGGGTTCGGCGTAGGCGAGGTTCATAATAATCCACAGAAAAATATCGAAGATATTCCCAAAGTAGTGGATGGCATAATCGGCCAATTACAACTGGAGCCCCCTCACAGGTCGTAACGATCTAAATATATATTGTATTAATAATCCTTGTTGCGCGGAGTGCGGCAGGGATTTTTTTCTGGGATTATAGCTTTACAAACTTGGTTCTGCCAACGAGGCTCTGATCTTTGTTGTTGACGACCTCGATCATGTACGTGCCGGTAAGCAGGTCACTTACGTTTCCCTGCCAACTTGGTTGCTGCGACTTGACGTCTTTTACAACCAGCCCCACGCTATTGCTTATTCTTATCTGGTAGTTAGCGCTCGATGCCTTTGTTGCGTCGTTAATATTCAGGGTAATATTACTTATCGCCGGGTTTGGATAAATGTTAATGTTATTGCTGACAAGACTGTTACTTATCCCCGAATACTGTACCTCAACTACTTTAGAATAACTCACGTTGCCGTTGATATCGGTTTGTTTCAGGCGATAAAAATTTGGACCGTCGTTGGGGTGCTTATCCAGTAATGTGTAAGTTCCCTGGTTGCTTGAACCCATTCCGCCCACGACTACGTCAAAGTTTTGCCCATGATCGTTACTGCGTTCAACAGTAAATTGTGTATAGTTTTGTTCGTTAATTGTTTTCCATTGCACCTGTACCTGGTTTGCTGAAGAGTAGCCAAAGGCGCTGAAATCCACCAGCCGATAAGCAAGCTCTGGATTCTGCGCGAGGATAAGTTTAAACCGGGTAGCGCTCGACGAATTCGTATCGGCATGCGAAATTACGAAGGTGTAAATTGGGTTTTCGCGCATGTCAACCGAATCTTTGGTGTAATTGTCAACCAGCCATATGTTGAACAATTGCGGCACGCCAACAATGCCCTTCATCTGGAACTGGTATGAGCCGTCCGCACTCGCGGTCGCCGATAATGGAATAGTCGCCTTGGTCTTGGGGAACGGTTGAACATTAATAGCGAGCGGCACGTTGTCGCTCGATAAACTTGCAAGGCTTACTACCCCGAATCCTGGTTGGTACTTGCCATCGACAGCAGGATCGTATGTTGTTACCGCATTATTAGCAAAGCGCACTATAATATCATCGGTATTGACAGAATCTTTTGCCAATTGCAGGTGGATATACCGGACGGCGTTATAGTCAGCGGGCTTGCCCATTAATAAGTTTGCACCGGTAACCTGAGTGTTTACTTTCGCCGACTCGTTGAATATGAGTTGGGAGGTTGCCGCGCTTGCTACCACGAAAAATCCCTGGCCGCTCGGCAATATGTTACTGGTGTTATGTGTGCCTATACCGGCATTGCCCTTAGTGTAGGCGCCATAGTTTCTACTTACCGGGTCGAGGACGTATATGGTAGTGCCCACGCTTGAACCGTAAATGCCTGAGGTGGTCGTGACCGTATTGAACAGGTCCCAATTAATAGAACTGGCGTAAGGGTTACCCACCAGGTTAAAACCACGTACTGTGGTATTTCCCGCGGTTACGGTATATCCAACATTTGCGCTGGCTGGGGTATACCAGTCATGTACCGTTATTTGACCCTGGTTAAGAATGCCGGTGGCTGTCAGCGTGGTATTTTCGGGTGCGGTATATGGAGACACCGTTTTACTCGCAAGCGTAGTGCTGCGGTTGCCCCTGAAATAGAATAAATATCCGTTGCCTGCGGGGATATTAAATGTACCTACTTCGTTGTTGAGCTGATAGCCGGGTGCCGCAGCAATATTATTGATCCCCCTGAAGTTGCCCCCGGTAAATGAAGTCGTCAATGTCGCTATATTCTCGCGGTATAAATAAACAGTAGGGTTGCCTGCTTTGTCGAAGCCGCCTACGGTACCTGTAGACCCGGTGATATAGCATGAGTTTTTCAGGTAGTTAACGGTGTAAACATTGTTGCCGCTTACGGTGCCGGCATACACCGGTGACGACATGATGCGATAACCCCGGTAAGTCATACTCCCGCCTGACAAATAACGCTGGACATTAACTACGCCTGTGATTGCAGATGTACCCGGTATCGCGGCTATGGTAGCAGAACTGGCTGCAGTTGATTTCAGCGTTAAATAACTTGTGGCAGCGCTACCGGCAACCAATTTGGCCGGGCTCACCATAGTCAATACTCCCGTGGCCGAAACGGTAAAATTACCCACGCCGGCTCCCATAGTTGCCGTACCTGTGCCATTAAAGGTTACATTATTGAAGGTGGTTCCGGCAGCGCTGTTGTCCTGCAGGGTTTGGGATGTCCCGCCGAAATAAATAGTTCCCGTTCCTGCGGTAAATGTGCTGCTGTTCTGATAGCCGCCGTTAAATATCAGGTTGCCAGAGCCCCCGGTAAAGGTACCCGCGTTATTTTGAAATACGCCGGTTACGGTTATAACGCCCGATCCGCCGGTAATTGTACCCGCATTGATCTGCATTACGCCGCCTACACTTAGCGTGCCGGACCCGAGTGTGATGATACCCGCGTTGTTTTGCAGGATATTGGATATCGTAATATTACCGCTTCCCTGGGTAATATTAACCGAGTTCACCAGGTTACCGGTTACCGTAATCGTGGGATTGTTGGTATTCAGGTTAACCGCTCCGGTGCCGCCGGTTGTCCAGTTGCTCCCCACGGTAAGCGCGCCGCCGATAACCGTTTTTGCACTTGCTCCGGAAAAGGTGAGGCAATCGTAATTATAATTATTTATTCCAAGGCCGCTTGTGCCGGTAGTATAAACTGTCTGTGTGCCTGATGCGGCATCATATAGCACGGTGCCCGTTCCGGCGCCGTTATTCGTAAAATCGATGGTAAAATTCGTTGTGATTGGTGTCACGATAGGACTGGAGTTAGTTAACTCGAGCGTTGTATTTGCTGCACCGGAATCCATTTGAAAAAGCCCAAGGCCTGGATATGCAGCCACGCCAACACCACCTGATAGCGGGTTGCTGATGCTGGCGGTAATAATTTGACCACCTAACGTAAGCTTATTGGCATCCAATGAAAAATAAGGATAAGCGATACCATCGTTTGTCGCATTTCCTACCGAGTTTAGCGTAAGGTTCCCGTTTATGGTGAGCTGATTTACCTGGCTGCTGACGTTAATTACCACGCCTGAGCCACTGGAGGGTTTTGTGACATCGCCCAGTGTAAAGCTTCCGCAAATAATAGTGCCGGTACCGGCCAATACGGTATATTGGTAAAAATTAGGATCGTTTTGCTGTGTGATATTGCCGGTGACGGTAAGCGTGCCATTTACTGTAAGCGTGAAATTATCGTAGGTGCCGAAAACGATAGAGGCGCACGATTCAGCATCGGTGATTGTAGGATTATTAGTGAAGGAATTTACTGCTATCTGAACAATGTCACCGACGCCTGGTTTAGTCGCAGCAGCTACGCCGCCTACCTGCCAGTTTAGCTTATTGTTCCAATCATAAACACCAGCGGTTAGGGTTGTACCTACCCAGTCATAGGTAGCACTATAAGCGTTCCCAGCAAAGGTGGCTATAAACAAGCCCACCAGCGCTATCCTTTTCAATTTCATTTTCACGTCGAGTATCAGCACCTTGCCTGACTTCTACGACGTGCAGTACAGAAAGTTTGGTAAAAACAGGGCCTTTTTCAGGCTGTTGGTTCAGGTAATTTTTGTATAAATGTTGACAATCAGTGCGTTATGGTAAAATGTTTTTTTTGGCGATTTTCTATATCCTGGTTATTACTGATATTGCGGTAGCCTAATATGGTCAGTTCCTCAGAATCAATATTTTACGAATTTTTTTCGGCCTACAAGTGCGACCGTTTTATTGTTTAGCACCTGGGCGTAATATACACCCGGAAGTAAACTGCTGATGTCTCCTTCCCAGGAGGGTTGGGGAGAGGTTACTTCTTTTACCACCAAGCCCGAGCTGTTGATGAATTTGATGTTGTAAGTGACATTGTCCATCCCCGGCGTGCCCACGGAAAGGTTGATCGTATTGCCTACAGGATTTGGGAAGATGCTAAGCGTGTTTTTCGTAATATTTTGATCATTAAACGATATGGCGACAGGGTTGGAGTAGGTTATGTTATCCTCAGGGTCTTGCTGTTTTAGGCGGTACACATTTTCCCTTGCCGGGGTATCGTCCGTGACGGCGTATACGCCGAGCCCCGAAGATCGTATTTCATATAAATCCTTGTAAGATGTGCCACTATTATTGCTGCGCTCCACGATGAAATGGGTGGAGTTTTCCTCATTAGCGGTGATCCAACTCAATTGAACTTGTTTAGAATGGCCGGCTTTGCTCGCGTTGAACTGTAATAATTTGTAAGCATGACCTGGATTCTGTCGTATAACCAATGTAAACCGATGTGCACCATAACTTGCGCTGTCGTTTTTATCCAGGTTAAAACTGTAAGTATTGTTCTGGCGCATATCCAGCGAGTCAGTACTATATTTATCCATAAGCCAGATATCGTACATCTTGGGGATGTTATTGATTTGATTCATGTATAATTGATAACTGCCGCTTGATTGTGCCCAAACGTCAAGCCTGATGATATCCGGATATTGTTTGGGCAATGGCAGTACATTAATCGCCAACGGAATGTTGTCGGCGGAATAGCTGAACAGATGCTGCTGGCCAAAACCCGGCAAGTATTTAGCGTCTTCGTCGGCATTGTAATTTGCGGTGGCGATGCTATCAAATTGTATGATTATATCGTCCGTATTCACCGCATCTTTAATTAATTGCAGGCGTAGATACCGGGGACTGATAGGTGCTGCTGCGGTACGATTACTGATCGGTAAAAAGGCTGCAAACGTTGTTGATATAAAAATTACTTGCGCGATACATCCCAACAAACAGCGTCTCAAAAAGGATTTCATAGTGAAGTTTTAGGTTGTAGCAAAAATTACTAAAGCCTAAGGCTCAATAAACAGATGATTTACTTAAACAAAGTAAGTTAAATATTAGTTAAATAACAAAGGGAAAATCACGGAATTTTTCACCGTTTTTACACGGTAAATATAGGTTTAAAACCATTTAGGCACGAAATATGACGAAGTAAATGTTAATTATAAAGAAATTTTATAAATACCTGATGGCGTGAAGAATTCGATAGCTTAATTAAAGAAAGCAGCGGCGATCCGTCGGAATGAGCGATGCGCGGCGGCATTAAACATAACAAAATTGTTACATCTTTACGAATTTGGTTTCGCCAACCAAAGTTTCGTTTTTGCTGTTCAGAACCTGGATAACATAGGTGCCGGGCTGCAGGTTACTCACATTACCCAGCCAGGTGGGTTGAGGTGAAGTAGCTTGTTTTACCACAGTACCCGAACTGTTCATAAACCTTATCTCGTACCCGGTGGCATTGGTGGTTTGGTCCGTCATCATGAGGGTAATATTACTCATCCCCGGGTTGGGATAGATCATCAGATTGTTATTGACGAGGCTACTGTTCTGATAAGAGAATTGTATCGTCACTACATTTGAATAGGTTATAGTATTATTAATATCCTCCTGTTTCAAACGGTAAAGGTTTTGTCCTTCGGCGGGGCTTTTATCCAAAAAACCATATTTGCCGGCTCCGCTGGCAATTAAACTACTCAAAGTGCTGTATGTCTTTCCTCCGTCGATGCTGTGCTCCACAGTAAAGTTGGTATAGTTTCCTTCATTAATGGTGCTCCAATTTATTTGCACTTGTCGTACATCCGGTACTTTGCTTGCCGCAAAATTTAGTAACCGATACGCATAAGCAGGGTTCTGCCGTATCATGAGCGTAAACCGGTTCGCACCGAAACTGGCGGTATCATTTTTATAAATATTGAAAGTGTAGGTTAGGTTTTGGCGCATATCCAACGAGTCCTTCGTATACTTATCCATCAGCCAAATATCGTAAAGGCGCGGTATGGCTACAATATCCTTCAATGTAAGCGAGTAGATGCCTGTAGCATTAGCGGTCACGTTCAGGCGCACGTTTTCGGCCTGTAATTTAGGCAAAGGCATCGAGTGGATCGCAGCCTTAATATTATCCTGCGATATTCCTGCTAAGCTCACAACGCCATAACCGGATCTGTAAGGGGCATCCAAGTCGGGATTAAACTTATTGCTGGCCTGGTTGTTAAAGGTGATGACGGTTTCATCGGCGTTGGCGGTATCCTTTTCCAGCCTCAGCTTTAAAAATTGATTATTGGCCTGGTTGACCGGGGTACCCATTAGCAGGCTTACACCCGTGTTTTGTGTCGTTGTTTTAGCGGTCTCGGTAAAAGTCAATTGTGGTTGAACGGGCGAAGTGCCAGAAGCTGTCACAAAGAACCCCTGCCCGCTTACAATAATGTTTGTGGCATTATTAGTGCCGCCCAAGCCGCCATTGCCGGATATATAGGCGCCGAAATTATGACTTATTGGATCCAGGATATAAATAGTTTTGGTTACAGTCGCAGTGCCGTAAATTCCGCCGGTGGCCAGCGAAGTTCTTTGGAATGTATCCCAGTCTATCGAACTTGGGTAAGGATTTCCTACCAGGTTGTAGCCTGCAAAGGGAGAAGCGGTGGTATAGCTCAAATTAGAGGAACCCGGTGTAAACCAGTCGCTGACAACAATATCGCCATAATTTATACTGCCGGTTGCGTTCAATGTTGCCGTTTGAGGGACGTATGTGGTACTGGTTTCGGCCCCGAACAATGCACTGGCTCTGTTTCCCCTGAAAAAGCATAAAAACCCATTGGCTATAGGGATATTGGTTGTAGGATAAGTAACGTCATCCATGCCATAAGTCGGGCTATTTGTAAGATCGTTAATTCCCCGGAAGTTGGTGCCCGTAAACGTTGCTGTGGAAGGGTTGATCAAATTCTCTCTATAGAGATATATGGTTGGGTTCGCGGCCGAAACATTATCAAAGCCGCCGGTAGTAGTTGTTGCGGTAAGATACATCGAGTTTTTCAGGTAGTCTATCGTATAATTGCTCCCATCTGAATTTACCGGCGATGAAAATAAGCGGTACCCGCGGTAGGTCAGCGTTCCGCCGGTAATGTAGCGCTGCACGGTAAACGTACCGGTTATAGTGGCAGTACTTGGAACTGCCGAGATTGATGATGACCCATTGATATCGGACGCCAGCGTAAACGTGCCCGAATTGGATAATTGTGAACTTGCCGCAAGACTGATCACAGCATTGGAAGATACCGTTAACGATCCGCCTGAAACAACGGAAGATGATCCCGCCAGGCTTAGGGTGCCCGGGCCATTTATGGTAGCTGTTGAACCAGTATTTACACCGAGGCCGCCGGTGACTGTCAGTGTTTGCCCGGAATTAATAGTTAAGGTCGGTGTGTTATTTGCACCAAATACTATTGCTTCGACAGTAGGATTACCTGTACTTATAGTGGGTTGGTTTGCGGCCCCGGTATAGGCGGCAACACCAATTTCCGCTATTTCCGTTGTTCTGGGTACATGGCCGCGGCTCCAGTTCGATGTTGTCGCCCACGCAGTGCTTGTGCTGCCCTTCCAGTTATTGATCGTACCAGTGGTACATGATAACGTAACCGTGGTGCTTGAGCTGCCGCTCAAATTATAGGCTGTTATCGTATAGGTTGTAGAACCGAAGGCTCCTGTCGGCGTACCGCTAATGATACCTGTTGTACTATCGAAACTGAGGCCCGAACCAAGGGCCGGGCTTATGGCATAGCCGGTTAAACACATTTTACGAATGTTATTACCGCCGGCGCATACGATATAGGCATAGCCGGTGGCATCGATATACAGATCGACAGGCGCGCCTAAAGTCGCTGCGGTAAGCGTACCATCCGTATTGCCAGATGCGCCCGTCGAGCTGCCGGCAAGTAAACTTACCACTGCACCTGATGTCATCAGCCTTATTTCATTGTTGCCGTAGTCGGCCACATAAAAATTACCTGATGCATCCATAGCAAGACCGGCCGCGGTGTTAAACCTGGCGGCTGTGCCGGTGGCGTTTGTTCGGCCTGTCGCGCCGAAAGTACTGCCCGCAAAATCGGTTGTTGTTCCGGCTGTCGGTATTTTCCTGATCTCGCTATTGCTGTAATCCGCAACAAATACATTGCCCGATGCATCAACCTGAACATCTATCGGGTTGTTAAAAGTTGCAAGCAGCTTATTGCCGCTATTATTGCGGCCCGCGGCTCCGCTGCCGGCGTATACAATTCTTACGCCTGCCGGTGTAATTTCGCTTATCTGGTTGCCGTTTTGCTCGGCTACAAACAAATTACCTGACGCATCGAAGCATAGGCCTGCCGGGCCGTTACAGCCGGTAACAAATGTAGTAACCACACCCGCAGGTGTGATCTTCCGAATGGCGTTATTGTTAAAATCGCCCACATAAATATTTCCTGAGGCGTCAACGGCCATACCTTCAGGGCCGTTAAACAGCGCTGCTGTACCGGTGGCATTGGTAAAGCCAGATGTGCCCGACGTGCTGCCTGCGAAAGTAGTAACTACTCCCGCCGATGTGATCTTACGGATTACGTTATTATTATAATCGCCTAAATAAAGGTTCCCGGAAGCATCTCCCACAATATTCTGCGGAAAATTGAACCGGGCCGCTGTGCCCGTGGCGTCGGTATAACCTGACGCCCCCGTGGTACTCCCGACCAAAGTGGTTACCTGGCCGTAGGTAGTAGCCGGAACCGCGCCCCCCGTATTAGCAGGTGATATGGAAAACGGAACACCGACCAATAAAGCACTGGTACCAGGTGTATAAGAAATATTCGGAGCTTGGGCCGAAACGCTGGCAGGGGATAGGCTAGCAGCAAATAATAAAACTCCCAAATAAGGTAATATTCTTTTCAAATCAGCACGGTTTTAAATATTTGGACTCGAAATTAGCCAATTTATACGAGTATTTTTTGCTTTAAGATACAGGTGTTACTCGTTGACAATTAGTAGATTATCTATAAATTAATATAAAGTTTCACGTGAAGAAATATTTGATATTATTCACGTATTTTCAATTAATATTTATCGCATTGATTTAATTAATTAACTAAAATTCATATATCCAGCCACCGATTTTTTTAGTTGGTATTAATGTGAGGTTGACAAATGTTGATATGTTGAAAAATAAATGGTTATCCAGCGCCTTTATGAACGCATTTAACTTTTGTAAATGCAGTATTAAAAATTTCAGGGGACTTTTTTTGCGAAGGTTTTCCGACGAAGCCAACTTTAACAGCGAGTGTTGTCATAAAAAAAGCCGCCGTGATCTTTCACGACGGCCCGATCTGGTATAGCAATTAAATTGTTTCTGTTTGGTTTCTTACAGTTTTACAAGCTTGGTTTGACCGATCACGTTATTGTTTTTCCTATCGGTTACCTGTATCAGGTAAGTACCCATAAGCAGGCTGCTTACATTGTCCTGCCAGTTGGTGTCGGTTATGTGGGCAAGCTTCACAACCTTACCCGAACTATTCGATATCGTGATATCATAAGTTGTATTGCCCTGTGATTTCGGTACAATGGTTAAATTGATGTTGCTGATAGCCGGGTTAGGATAAACGCTTACGCGGTTTGCATTGCTGTTGCCGATACCTGCGAAGTCGATATTGATCACATTTGAATAGCTAATGTTCTGATTAAAATCTTGCTGTTTCAGGCGATATTGGTTGCTGCCATTCGCAGGGTTTCTGTCGGTTATGCTGTAAGTGCCCTGGCCGCTCGAAGTCATCCCGCCGATCACATTGTAGGTTTTGCCGTTATCGTTGCTGCGCTCAACCGTGAATTGGGTATAGTCTTCTTCGTTCTGGGTTTTCCAGGTAACTTGTACCTGTCTGCCGCCGGTGCCCTTTTCAGCATCAAAACTGATCAGTTTATAAGCCAGCGCGGGATTTTCCTGCAATGTCAATACAAAGCGGTGAGCGCCAAAGGTGGTGGTATCGCCCATGTTAACGGTAAAGCTATAGGTGCTGGTTTTGCGCAGGTTCACCGAGTCTTTAGTAAAGGCATCTTTCAGCCAGATATCGTAGATCTGCGGGATTCCCGTTACAGATTCCATTTTCAGCGTGTAAGTGCCGCTGGCCGTAGCGCCAACTTTCAGGGGAATGGTATCGCCTTTCAGCGCCAGCGGAAGCTGGTTAATAGCCAGCGGTATATTATCGGAAGATAAAGAAGCCAGGCTAACTTTGCCGCTTCCGGCCCTGTAACGCGCATCTTCATTTATGCTATAGGCAGGTTTTGTGTTCGCATTAAAGTTGATAAGTGTTGCATCTAAATTGATCGAATCCAGTTGCATCTGCAAGCGTAATTGCTGTTTAACGGCTGCCAGTATTTGTTTATTAGCTAAAAATAAGCCGGCGCCGCTGGGTTGCGAGGTCACCTTGGCGTTTTCTGTAAATGTTAAAGTAGCGCCGGCACTGGCAGCCTGTACAAAGAAACCAACGCCAGAGGGTATTAAACCGGTATACCCGGACATATTACTTCCTACTCCGGGTATATAATACGTATAGTTTCCCGCACCGGCCTGGCTGCCGGGGTTAAGTAAGCTGATTTCGCCCGATAATCCAGGACCATAGATGCCCGCATTGCTATTGGTCGAACTCCATGTATTCCAGTCGATAGTGCTTGGGTAAGGGTTACCTGCAAGGTTCATGCCCTCAATGCTGGCATTAGCCGAAGCAGCGGTATACCCTACATTTGTGGTGCTTGGTGAGTACCAGTCGCTAAAGATTATATTTCCCTGGTTTAAGGTGCCGGTTGAGGCAAGCACAGCCGATTGGGCTAAACTGCCTGAAACAAATGGGTTGACCGTAGTGGGCCCGCCACGGAAGTAAAATAAATAGCCGTTTCCAACCGGGATATTTGTAGTTGGATACGTGGTATCATTCATACCGTAAGATGGCGAAGCGCTGTAATTGGCAATGCCTATATAGTTGCTGTTTAAAAAAGTAGTATATAACGGTGCAAGGTTTTCGCGGAACAAGTACAAGGATGGGTTGCCTGTTTTGCTGTTGGAGCCAGTAGGGAAACCGGTGCCGCTGATATAGGTTGAATTAAGCAGGTAATTGATGCTGTAAATTTTATTGCCATAACTATCGGAACCTGCATTGACAGCGGAAGACAACAGCCTGTAGCCACGTGACGTGGACGATCCGCCGGGTATATAACGCTGCACGGTTATATTAGTACCGCTTAGCTGGCATCCTGAAGGCAGGGCGGCAAGCGTTGCCGTGCCGCTGGCATCAGATTTAAAAATAAAATTGTTCGTGCCGGCAACAACCGTAGTGCCGCTGTTGCTTAGCGTCATCACGCCGGTACCCGATACGCCGAAGGTCCCGCTCTGTATGGTGGCGTTATAGCCGCTGGTAAAGTTTACGTTGTTGAATATGGTGCCGCCCGGCGCTGAATCGTTCAGGGTCACCGGCCCGGTACCATTAAATATCACAGTACTCGAACCCGAGTTCAATGTGCCGCTGTTGGTGAAATTGTTCGTCATAGTGAAGCTGCCCGAACCGAGGGTTATGGTACCCGCATTGGTAACAGCACCCGTAACTGAAATGTCACCGGCCCCCCCTTGCAATGTAGTGCCTGCGCCTACGCTTAACGCTCCGGGAAGCGATACTGAACTTGTATTTACGGACAGGTCAACCAACTCTGACCCGGCATTCAAGGTTAAATTACCGGCTAAAGTTGTTGTGCCGATATCAAATGTTTTGGTGCCGGAACCCCCGAAGGCTATATTTTGGTACATTTTAGGGAATTGGTCCAAAGCATAAGTAGGATACGAATTGGAGTTGTAAACCTTCTGGTCGCCGGCCCTTAAAAAAGTGACCGTACTTTGTCCTGAACCGCTGAAGGGCACGTTATAAAAATCAACATAGTTTAGAACATAGGGATCCAGGCTTATGGTAATATTAAGAGGATCAACTCCGCCAAAGTTCAAAGTAGCGTTAGCCGTTGTCTGGTCTATTGAAAATGAGGTGCTGGGGATATAAGCCTCAAGATACCACCAATACGGGTTAATATTTGTTAATACCAGTTGATTGGTTATCGTTAAGGTACCCGATTGAAACGATACGAATGGGTCGCTGTTACGTGTTATAACCGATTGGTCGCCGTCCTGGTGCGAGGTAGCGGAGTTTATCGTAAAATTGTTGTCAACCGTAATAGTTATGGCAGATCTGAGATTAACATAAGTACGGTTGTTTACATACGCGTTGCTAGGAACCGTGTTATCACCTACTGTGAAGTCATGACAATGTAATGTGCCCGGCCCGTTTATATTTGTATATATAGCATCGGTAGAACCCATGGTAGCTTCAGATAAGCCGCCGCTATTGGCAGCCCCGCCCGTTGCGCTGTGCATTTGCAAAACAGTGCCGGTTACAGTCAAAGTACTCCCTGATCCGATAGTTAATGATAAATTTCCCTGAGCGCCAACAGCTGCATTATTGTTGCCAAATGTTAGTGAAGCAATAGTATATGTTGCAGCAGTGACCGAACCTATTGACGGCTGGTTACCAAATGTTGCTATCGAGGTACTTACGCCGATCCTTACAATATCAGAAGCGGTGAGGCCGGGACAAGTTGCAGGCACCACTCCTCCTACACGCCAGTTGGCCGCGGTTTCCCATTTGGTATTGGTTGTGCCGGCCCAGTCGTATGTAGTTTGCGCATAACTTTGCTGGCTCAGCGAACATACAAGGAGGATCGGCAATAATAAAGTAAATAAGTATTTCTTCAATATTTTCATAAGGTTATCGTAGGATAACTCGTGATCTTTAAGTGCGTGCATTACTTGTAAGGCAATAATGATGCAAAACCACGTGCCAGGGCCTGATAAAGGCTTATTTAAGTGGCTTATAGTCAAAAAAGGCCGAAAACTTTGGATAAAAGCCCATGGGTTTCATTAACGGCATTTTTTTTGGGGTTTTTGGGTGGGTTGGTAATCCCCATGTTGGGTAAGATTTCTCACAATTATTTGCCTTTTTTATTGCCGGAAGAGGTATTTTTTGGCTTAATAATAATAATGCGTACCAGGTATCAAAAAATATGATGATATATAACAACAACACCGGGGCCATTGGCCCCGGTGTTGTTAATGTAATTTATTGCTATTAGTAGCTCACAACTTTACAAATTTGGTTTGGCCCACTATGCTATTGTCCTTTGCATCGATAACTTGTACCAGGTAAGTGCCTGTGAGCAGGTTGCCGACGTTGCTTTGCCATGAGGTTTCGTTGGTTACAGCCGTTTTCACTACTAATCCTGTGCTGTTGCTTATCCGGATGTTGTAGGTGGTGCTTCCCTGTTTTTTAGGGGTAATGGTCAGGTTGATCGTGTTTACGGTCGGGTTTGGGTAACAGCTTAAACTGCCTGCCTTATCGCCGGCATTATCCTGGAACTGAACGTCGGCAAAGTTTGAATAGGAGATCGTACCATTAATATCTTCCGACTTCAGTACATAAAAGTCATGCCCTGTTTTCGGTGACGGGTCTATCAATTCATATTGGCCCTGCCCACTGGAAACCATTCCGCCGATCGACTGGTATGAGTTTCCGAAATCGGTACTGCGCTGTATGGTGAAATTGGTATAATTTTGCTCGTTCTTAGTTGTCCAGGTTATTTTAACTTGCCTTGTGCCTGTTTTTTCAGCATTGAAACTTAACAGCTGGTAAGCCAATGCCGGGTTTTGTTTCACCATCAGGGTGAAGCGTTTTGACCCTGTGCTGGTGGTATCGGACGTGATCGAGAAGCTGTAGCTTGCCGTAGCGCGCATATTCACCGAATCTTTAGTGAAAGTGTCCTTCAGCCAGATATCATATAAAGCCGGAACACCTTTGATATCTTTCAAATTCAAGGTATAGTTCCCGTTTGCCGATGCGCTTATTTTTAAAGGAATGGTAAGTCCGTTTGATAAAGGAAGCTGGTTAATAGCCAAAGCCTTGTTATCGCCGGATATACTGCTCAGGCTTACTTTGCCGGTTCCCACCCGATAGGGGGCGTCTTCATTAAAGACATAAGTGTTTTTAGCACCGGAACTAAACTGTATAATGCTTTCATCTGTGTTTACAGAATCCAATGCCATTTGAAGACGCAGGTATTGCGGATTATTTGCAACCGGTGGCTTACCAAGTAACAAATTAAGCCCTGTATTTTGAATGTTTTCCACTTTACACGATTCGTTGAATGTCAGTTGTGGCGTGGGGGATGAGTTTATTGCCAAAACAAAAAAACCCTGTCCGCTTACAATGTACCGTGACGCGTTGTTTGATGGAACCACACTTCCATCAACGGCGTATATGCCATAATTTTTGCTTGAAGGATCAAGTTCGTAAACGAATTTTGAGATATTTGTCATTGAAATGCCGCCCGTAGCATAAGTGGTGAGGTCAATCGTACAGGCATAGGGATTACCCACCAAATTAAAGCCCTCAATGGTAGGATCGCCCGAAAGGGTTGTGTACATTAAACCGGATGCGCCGGGAGTATACCAATGTTTAAAGGTTATTGACCCCTGGTTCAAAGCACCGGTAGCGGTTAACGTTGCGGCAGCAGGGGTCGAGTTAGTAGTATAAGGATTCATCGTTCCAGCGCCGCCCCTGAAAAAGAATAGATAGCCATTGCCGACCGGGATATCATAACCTGCCCCGTCACCATTAAGGGTATAAGATGGCGGTGAACTAAGATCGCTAATGCCCCTGTAATTGCCGCTTGTGAAGCCGGCATTCGAGGGAACCAGGTTTTCGCGATAAAGATAAAGTGAAGGGTTGCCAGCTTTGCTGAAAGTGGTGGTCGCAAAATTACTGCCAGTTACATATGTTGAGTTGACTAAATAATTGATGCTGTAAATGGTATTGCCGTAAGCATCAGGTGTGCCGTAATTAACCGGGGAAGACAACAATATGTAACCGCGGTAACCCGTTCCGCCGGGAATATACCGCTCTACGGTAACATTCCCCGCAATTGAGCCTGAAGCGATCTGACCAACCGAGGCGGAACTGGTTGCCGTTGATTTTAAGGTAAACGTTACACCCGAGTTAATAGTAAGCGTTCCGCCCATCATATTCACGACAGCTGTCGAAGCAACGTTCACATTGTCTGTCCCGGTACCTGTCTTGGTAATAGTCGGGTTGGCGCTATCATTAACAGTAAGAATGTTATTAATAGTGAGTGACCCGCCGGCTGCAACGGTTAAAGTAGCGGCATGGGCAGCGCCAAATGTAAGATAGCCGACAGTATAGTTTCCACCTGACGATATTATAGGTTCATTCGCGCTTGAGTAGTTGATTACACCGATACTGGCGAAAGTTGTCGAAATGGGGACCGTATTTGCGCTCCAGTTTTGTTTGGTATTCCAATCGTTGGGGCTGCCGGCATGACCGCCTATCCAGAAATTGTCTTTTACAAAAGTTAGGCTGACGGTTGTAGTAGCGGTTAGCCCCGCAGCATTTTTTGCCGTGATAGTATAAACGGCAGCAGCGGTGACTGTAGACGGAGTGCCGCTGAAAGAGCCGTCAGAGTTAAATTTAAAAGTGCCATTTCCGGCAAAAGCCGGACTGATGCTAAAACTGGTCGGGCTTCCCGTAGTAGTGGGAGCTAAAGTATAAGCTGTGCCTGTTGTGTAAACATTTACAGATGGGCTGTAACTGATAGTCGGAGCCGATGCGTTTGCACCAGAAGACAGCGTTATAGTAGCCGTAGAAGCTGTTCCGCTGGCATTGTAGGCAGTAATTGTGTAAGTTGTAGAACTAAATACCGTTGTTGGCGTTCCGCTGATAGTACCTGTAGTATAATCGAAGGTCAGGCCGGGCGGCAATTTACCGCTAATAAACCAACCGCCTGTTGCGGGATATTCAGTCAGGGTCTGGTTGGTGAAGTCGGTAACGAACAAATTTCCTTTGCTATCGGTAGCCATACCTTCCGGATCGGAAAGGCCGCTCAAATTTGTTAGAAAAGTGCCAGAGGCGTTATAAACCTCGATACTGTTTGTCCCGCCCGCTCCGGAGTCGCTTACGTAGATATTACCCGACCCGTCCACATACAAGCCGAAAGGGTTAGTCAACCCGCTGGTTACGACCGTAGAAATGTAAGTACCGGTACTGGAATACTTTACAACATCGTTATTGGTATTATCCAGCACGTAAATATTGCCTGCATTGTCCGTAGCTACATTTACCGGGTTGGGTATGTGCGTATCGGTCAGGGTAAAATTAAGCGCTCCGTTGGTTGTATATTCGGCTATAACCCCGTTGCCCATATTGGCACTTTCTTCCGCAACATCCAGGTTGCCATTGGAATTATTAATAGCAATCCCCGTGGCCGGACCTAAACCCTCAACAATAGTTGCTACTAATCCACCTGTGGAATTGTATTCCGTTACATAGCCATTACCTTTGTGATTGCCGTTATCTTGTACCTGGTAATTCAAAACATACACATTGCCCGAATTATCGATCGTGATAGCCGAGGGGTTGGATATTGAGGTTGTTGTAAAAGTGCTCCAGGTATGGGTAGTTACATTGTATTCGCTGATGGAGCCCAAATCCTTGAAAGCTCCATAGTTGGCAACATAAATATTTCCCGAAGCATCAACGGCTGCGCCATAAGGGTTATCCAAACCGTTTGAAACGCTTCCCAGTGAAGAACCAGAGCCATAAGACAGCGCGGAAACCGGGCCGTTGGTAACGGTCGGCTTTAAGTTGGTCATCGCGGTACCCTGGGTAAGGGTTTCAGAGTTTGGGATATATGAGATACTGAATTGCCCGAAACCTTTTGCAGAAATAAAAATCAATAAACACGTAATTCCAGGGGCAATAAAAATCGTCTTCAACAGTTTCATAGAAAATCTCAGCAATTATTTAATCAATAGTTGTTCAGTTATTAGCAATTTCCGTGCAGTTGTTTGCCTTAGACGATAAATCTATTTTTTTAGTTGATCATAGTGCGTTGAAATACAGTGCTTTGGTTGTTTCATATTAAGCAACATGACGTTTTTTTGAAATTTTTTCACAAAACAGGTTACGAAAAGTGTGTAAGAATTTCCCAGGTCATTTTTGCTAAATGGCACTTTATCAAGGCAGTAGCGTTACCTTTCGCACGCATTGCCACATGTTTTTTAAGCGGATAAGACCAGCAAAAACTACATTAAATAAACACGATTACTCACTGGGAAACAGCAACATAAATAAGGAATATAATTGTGCAATCGGGCAAAAGCTGAACCCGTATGATTGCGGCGAACGGAGAATATGAGCCTGAAAAGTGGGGAATCCGGAATTCCCCACTTTTTATCGTTTATAACTATAATTTAACGAATTTGGTTTGTCCTACTATACTGTTATCCTTTTTATCAACCACCTCTATGAGGTAAGTTCCTGTGAGCAGATTGCTTACATTATTTTGCCAATTGACATCCGAAACCGTAGCGGATTTTACCACCATTCCCGCGCTGTTGGATATCCTGATATCGTAAGTGGTATTGCCTTGCGATTTTGGAACAATGGCTAAATTGATCGTGTTTACAGCCGGATTAGGATATAAACTCAACCGGCTTGATTTGTTATTGCCATTGTCCTGGAATTGTTCATCAACCACATTTGAGTACGTGACCGTATTATTGAAATCGGTTGATTTTAAACGGTAAAGATTATCTCCTTTCATCGGATCAGGGTCCGGCAAACTATAAGTACCCTGCCCGGAGGATATCATACCACCGATCGCGTTATAAGTTTTTCCGTTATCGTTGCTGCGCTCCACGGTAAAATTGGTATAGTTTTGCTCATTTTGCGTATTCCAGGTCAGCTGCACCGCGTGTTTACCGGTTTTTTGTCCGTCAAAGCTCAGCAGCTTATAAGCGAAGGCTGGATTTTGTACCAGCGCCAGTGTAAACCGGTTCGCGCCAAAAGTGGTTGTATCGGCGGTGTTGATGGTAAAACTGTACGTGCTGCTGTCACGCATATTCACCGA